>Ga0209383_1000167_pt1 | contig 48214 bp, 52 predicted proteins | sample CoawatmetaG02DNA_FD_187510 | JGI IMG/M metagenome (GOLD analysis project Ga0209383, IMG submission 187510) | Marine microbial communities from the West Antarctic Peninsula - Coastal water metaG029-DNA (SPAdes) (version 2) | ecosystem: Environmental > Aquatic > Marine > Coastal ...
TTTATCATTTTTTCATCGTCCATGATCTTGTATGACCAATTAGCATTCCAAGGACCATACTGACTACCTACTCTCGACATCAAAACTAAATTCATATTAGATAAACTTAACCAGTAATTTGCAGTATCTTTATTTGCCGTACCCGGAACACCTGAAATATCACCGGTTATAATTTTCTCGTTCCCAGTGTTAACAATTGGAGCGTATAGACCATGTCTGGCAACAATAAGATTGTGTTCCGGTATCCACCATATAGAATTATCATTAAAACCTTTTGCGACATAGGCGGTTACACTTAGCTCAGTGTCTGGATCAGTCGTTGCGTCAATCAACTTTGACGCGTTATACATATGATATCCATAGCCGAAATGATCCCCACCACTATTACCAAAAGTAGTGGCGACTCGATTAATTGCAGATGCCTCCAGCCATGAAGCAGATACGATTTGTTCCCCATTCCATTTGCCATTACCAATAACATTTTCACCATAAACAGCATCCAAACCTGTATCTTTGGCCCACAGTAAGCCAAATTTTACATAATCTCTTAGGGTTGATTCAAAGTTTCCCCAGACGAGAACATTTCCAGCTTCATCCCTCCACCAATCAAAATTGGTTATTCCTATTTGATTTAATAAATTATCTCTCGCATATTCTATAACTGTTTTCCCTGTAGTAAGTTCTAGAACTTCACCGAGTATTAATGAATCGGCCATGCCGCTGTAATCCCATTTATTTGCAGGTGGCGATGGGTTGAGTCCTCTTGCAAGAGAGACGGCGAGCTCGTCTGGTTTATAAAGCAAAGACATCTCACCAAGTAACCCAGCTTCATCTGGTTGATGATACAAACCTGATCTCATGGTCAGTACATCTTCGATGGTAATTTCTGATTTTACTGTCCCTGCCCAACTGGTGATATAAGTTGAAATTTTATCATTAACAGAATTGATTGATCCCTTATCAATCGCTATCCCTATCAATGTTCCTAATATTGTTTTAGCGCCAGAATGAGAAATGCCTATGCTATTTTGGTCTCTAGTTCCAAATACGGTTTGGTATTTAGCGGTGTCCCAGCCTGTTCCCCAGCCATCCCCAGCGGAAGAATTAGCAAGATTAAAAACTCTTTGATGTCCTGCAATGCTGAGATCTGAAATTCCTTCATAATTTTCATAAACAATTTTGCCATTTTTAATAATAATGAGCCCTTGCGTATTCCAAGTGTCCTCAAAAACATAATCTACAGCTGCCTGAAGCTTCGTGGCATCTAGTCCTTGTGAGGCAGGGGTGGCGGTCTTCCACGCAAATGGAGGTATGTTAATGGTTACGGTTAATGGTTCAGATGTCATTAGGAGTGAATCAGTGACATCAATATTAATAGAAAATGAGTTTTTTACTGCATAAAATGGCGCTGTTTTAAAGGTCAAAACTCCTGTTAAAGAAATCTCAAACGAAGATGTATCGGTTCCGCTAACACCATAACTAATTGAATTTCCATCTGCATCAGTTGCCGATACAGTAAGCACTGCCGTTTGATTCTCATTAACGGCAATTGATGAAGGTAGACCCGATATTACTGGAGCGCGGTTTTGCTCTGACCCTGTCGGGGTCGTTTGATTAGCGGAGCCACCGCCGCCGCACCCGGCAGTAAGGACTATAGAAAGTAGAATAAAGCACCACCCGAACGGGCATAGGCTTCTATGTAATGACATTGCCATCGTTTTTTTCATAAATCGCATGCGCATTTAGTTGGCAATCGGCCGCTGCAGACGTTCAATATACATTTTAATAAAGCGCGGCCAATCCAGATCGTACTGCACATTCATTTGCTGCGCTTCTTCCGCACCGGGCCATACCTCTAATCCGGCAACAGAAACGCCATAACTGATATCGTGATTGTCATTAACGTCGACATACATTCTCTCTGACGTCACTAGGGATGGATCGATAAGGCTGGCGACAGTGATCTGGTCATACATCAACCACACTCTGTCAGGAGCTGCTTCGAAACGAGGGCCGAGGTAGATCTTCAGAAGATTAGTTAGCGGCGTTTCCACGGCGACCATTTTGTTATACCAGTCTTTTGTTAGCGCCGATTTTCGAGACACGTTTAAAGGTGACAGCTCGATTGGGATACCGGAACGCAGCGTGATTTTGGCAGCTTCCGGATCCACCCAAAAATTATACTCAGCATTGGGCGTAATATTACCGGCGCCATCCGAGAGAGAGGCTACCGCACCGCCCATGATGAACAGCTGCTTCACTTTGGCAGCGAAGTCAGGATTATTTTGAATCGCTTGAGCAATATTAGTTAACGGCCCCAGGGCGACGATAGTTATCTCCCCGGGGTTGGCCAGTACTTCTCTCTCGATATAGGCCGCTGCGGACTCGCCCTCGATTTTCTTCTTTGCGAATCCACCGTAGGGTTCGGGCGGTAATGCATCGGAATACCAGCTGCCGTATTGACTTACTGCGAAGTCACTTATTCTATGCACGAGTGGCAGGTCGGCTCCTTCGTATACTGGGATATCAATTCGTTCGGCGATCTCAAGCATTCGAAGGACATCGGATGTTGCACGTTCGAGACTGCTATTTCCGGCAACCGTAGTAATGCCGAGAATATCCAGTTCGGGTGATTGTAGTGCCAGCATCAGTGCCAGCGCATCATCCGTCGGCGGCATGGCGAAATCAGTGTCAAAAATGATGGGGATACTGTCGTCATTCTGCGCTGAGGTAAGGCTGGCGAAGCCAATAAGCGAGCAGCAAAGCAATATCTGGAATCGTAGTTTCATTCGTGCACCCTAGATGAGTTAGTTCATTTTCAAATGTTGTAGTTTTTTGACGTCCGGCTACTCTCTTTCGTTGGCCGAAAGGGATGCAGCGCGCCGCCGCGTGTTCTCAATTACATCCTTCATGTTCGGATGATGTTCCTCGTAGTGTCTTCCAAGCCAGTCTTCACCATAGTCGTTAGAAGGATCGCGGACGATCATATGATCGTGGTTGGCATCCTGGCGGTTGTATTCAATCAGGATGCGAGGGCCATGCACGCGATAATAAAATTCACCACTGGCGTCTACCGGGCCGCGCCAGGAAAACCACAATTTGTCCCAGCCTGCCTCACTGATAGCATCTAACTGTGCACTTGCCGCCTCATGGTCGGCATTGTGAGTGAATTCAGTGATAAGCCTTTGCAGCAGATGCATTTGCTCTTTCGTCAGGTTACTTACCAATAATCCTTCGTAATTATCCAGACTATGACGCCTTCCAAGGCCCTCGAACAGGTTCGCAGCCGCCTGATCAGCGATCATTGCCTTCTTGCGTTGATCGTCGTCCAAGGATTTCATGAATTCAATGCCTCGCTCGCCCTCATGCGCTAGAGCCATGAGGCCGGCGTACCGCCCGCTCTGGACTTCCATCGGGTTGCTGCCGAGAAATGTCGGTGTGAAGCCGATTCTACCGTCAGAGATAGTGAAATTCATAGCTGCATGATGGCCCGTAATTCTCCAGCCCCAGCTTGTATCGCTGGGATTCCCAAAAATGGCCACTGTGTAATTCTCATAGTCGCGAGATGCGATAAATGCTCTAGCCATGGGATCACTGAAGAACCTTACGAAGTCACGACGTTCTTTGTTTGATCGCAGCGCCTCTGCTTCGATTTGGTGGAGCAGGTCATCGAGCAACATGATTCCCGTGAACTTGGCATAGCCCTGACTCGACATGGTTGCCCGCATAAGGGCATGCATAGCTCGTCGCGTTTTATTCGTCATGTCTTTGATGAGCAAGCCGGCTGGCTGCACCATGATGTTTGGAAGATTGGTCCACTTCGCCCTTTCATTCGTATCCATCGGCATCGTCACGGTTGCCAGCTGGGCCTCATCGAGCGAGTCGAGGAACGACTGAGCTGCTGTAGCGATAGTTTCTGTACGCGACGCTGCGAATCCAGAAGTTGACGTGATAACCATAATCGCGCCGAGCACTAATGCGGCGAATTTGTATCCGCTCATCTCTATTCTCTCCCCCGTTTTGAACATCTCTTGGCCAGTTAGACTACCTTAATTCGACTGTTAATTGCGCTTAGGTGATTAGCGGGAGCACGCTATGATGAGTGACGTAACCATGAGTGCAGACAATATCTTGCTGAATTTCTGATTTAAAGGGCGGGAGAGATTAAACTTAATAAATATCAGTATGTCGGGGTCCAAAACGGCGGAATATCCTGTAGAATCCAGCTTCAAAATGATCCAAACTTCCTAATCTTAGAGGCTAATATGACCAACGCAGACCAACTCGAAAAAATCAAAAACGCACCCGGTTTTATCGGAGCACTTGACCAAAGTGGCGGCAGTACGCCGAAAGTACTCGGTCTATATGGCGTTACTTCGGATGACTGGTCAAATGATGAGGAAATGTTCGACATCGTTCATGCGATGCGATCTCGAATCATGACCAGCGCTTCATTCGGCGGTGATCGAATTCTCGGCGCGATTCTCTTTGAGGACACGATGGATCGCGAAGTTGATGGTCAATCGACGCCTTCTTATCTTTGGAACGTCAAGAATGTAGTTCCATTTCTGAAGGTTGATAAGGGTCTCGCTGACCTTGTTGACGGTGCCAATATTTTGCTTCCAATGCCGGACCTTGACTCTCTTTTGTTGAAGGCTAGCGCAGCCGGTATTTTCGGCACGAAAATGCGCTCAGTGATCAAAGAAGTGAATGAAACCGGTGTAAATGCGGTAGTCGATCAGCAATTCGAGATTGGCAGACGCATTGTTGCGGCAGGATTGATGCCCATCATTGAGCCAGAAGTTGATATCCATTGTGTGGACAAGGCGGCAGCTGAAGATTTGTTGAAGGCTGCAATAATGAAGCAGCTTAACAACCTGAACGCTGACGAAAGCGTTATGCTTAAGCTCACATTGCCGGAGAAGGATGGCCTGTACGACGACTGTGTTGCACATCCCAATGTCGCTCGCGTTGTTGCATTATCAGGTGGTTACTCGCGCGAAGAAGCAAACGACCGCTTGACACGTCAGAAAGGAATGGTAGCGAGTTTTTCACGGGCGCTGGCGGAAGGTCTGAGTGCGCAGCAATCTGATGATGAGTTTGATGCAACACTGGATGCATCGATAACCAGTATCGTTGCCGCTTCTGCGACTTAAAATACATCGCAGAGCAGGTGATCGAAAAATACCGTCATCTTTGGTTCTAGGTTGAAGTCACGTTGTGTCCGGGCGATATTGCAGCGATAATCTCGCCCGGTCCGCGTCGGCTTCCTCGCGACGGTCAACCGTAAACTCCGCCAGGCCCGGAAGGGAGCAACGGTAGCGGTGATGCTGGGTGCCGGGGAGCAGCTGGCGCGGGCCACTTGTGATTTAATAGACGATTCAGCGGATAATCCTCGCAGCGTGCCTAATCTATGAGTTACCTCGTTCTTGCTCGCAAATGGCGGCCTAAAACCTTTTCCGACACAGTTGGTCAGGAACATGTGCTGCAGGCGCTGATGAACGCACTTGATAGCGGTCGGCTGCATCATGCGTACCTGTTTACTGGAACGCGCGGTGTCGGTAAGACAACCATCGCACGAATTCTTGCCAAAGCACTGAATTGTGAAACGGGTGTATCAGCTGAACCCTGCGGCAAATGTAGCGCTTGCCAGGAAATCGACGAAGGACGTTTCGTTGACTTGATCGAGGTAGATGCTGCATCAAAGACCAAGGTCGATGATACACGCGCTTTGCTCGACAACGTTCAGTACGCAGCTGCTCGCGGCCGTTATAAGGTGTATCTGATCGACGAGGTGCACATGTTATCGAAGAGCTCATTCAACGCGCTATTGAAAACGCTCGAAGAACCTCCCGAGCACGTCAAATTCCTGCTTGCGACAACGGATCCGCAGAAGCTGCCGGCAACCGTTTTGTCGCGATGCTTACAATTTAACCTGAAACGCATGACGCCTCGGCTGATCTCTGATCGTCTGACATACATCTGTGACGCTGAAGGCATTGAGTTTGAGCCTGCTGCGCTGGCACTGCTCGCTCGGGCCGCCGATGGCAGTATGCGAGATGCGCTGAGCCTGCTAGACCAGGCGATCGCGTATTGTGGTGGCAAGGTCGAAGAGAGCTCGACGGCGACCATGCTGGGTACGATTGATCGCGATCACGTCATTCGATTAATGAATCTGTTGGCCAGCGGTGATGCTAAGGGCATCATCGAAACCGTTCGAGAAATTGATGAGCAATTTCCGGATTACGCACGCTTGCTGGACGATGTCGCCAGAGACTTGCAGCGCGTCGCTGTTTTCCAAGTTGTTGGAACCTGCGACAGTGAAGATGATTACTCCGAGAAAGAGATCTCCGATCTAGCCGATGCCATGCCGATCGCTGACGTTCAATTATTTTATCAGATTGCCATTATGGGTCGTCGTGACCTACACCTCGCACCTGATCCGCTTAGTGGCGCCAAGATGACGTTGTTGAGAATGCTGGCGTTCAAGCCTGCGGCAGCAGAGTCAATAGGAACTGCCGGACCCGTGAGCAGTGGAGGGGTCGTTGCAACGCGCCCCGCCAGTGCGGCTACGAAGCCCAAAGCCGCTCCCGTTCAGTCAGCACAGCCCGAAAAGGCAGTAAGAGCGTGGTCGGATCCCGATTGGAGCGTTCTGGTTCCGGACCTCGGGCTTTCTGGCGCGTCTCGATTGCTCGCCAGCAATTGCGCGTATCTAAAGCGCGAAGGTAACACCGTTTTTCTCGGATTGGATCCGCGCTCCGAATCGATGCTGACCAAGCAGAGAAAGGGCCTTATAGTAGACAGCCTGAGTGAGTATTTTGGTGAGACGCTGACGATCGATATCGAGATGGGATCGGCGGCAGAGGAAACACCGGTCCAGCAAGAATCGCGAAGGTCGGATGAACGGCTTGAAGAGGCTCGCCGGTCGCTTGAGGCTGATCCGAATGTGCAATCTCTGAAGAGCATGTTTGGCGCCGAGCTGAAAACGGACACGATAGAGATAATTTCAGGAGATAAGGGATGAAGGGTGGCATTGGCCAGTTAATGAAGCAGGCCCAGGAGATGCAGGTCAACATGAAAAAGGCGCAGGATGAAATGGCGTCGATAACGGTTATCGGCGAGTCCGGTGCCGGCATGGTTCGCATCACTATGACGTGCCAGCATCAGGTCAAGGCGGTCGAAATTGATGACGCATTGTTTGGTGATGACAAGGAAATGCTGGAAGACCTAATCACCGCTGCATTTAACGATTCCATTTGCAAGGTCGAAAAGACAACGCAGGAGAAATTTTCTGGCATGGCGTCAGGATTGAATTTTCCGCCCGGCATGAAGCTCCCGTTCTGATCTATGTCTTATTCTCCGCTATTGGTTCGCTTAATCACAGGTCTGCGCTGCATGCCGGGGGTTGGGCAAAAGTCCGCGCAACGGATCGCATTTCATTTATTGGAGCGAGACCGAAATGGCGCAACGGACCTGTCTGTTGCACTGGCAGAAGCTGCTGAGGGGATAGGGCACTGCAGTCGCTGCCGCATGTTTACGGAAAGTGACTTGTGTTCCTTGTGTTCGGCAAGTGGTCGAGACTCGAGCCAACTTTGCGTTGTTGAATCTCCTGCTGATGTTATGGCGATCGAAGATGCAACGGGGTTCCGCGGGCTTTATTTTGTGTTGATGGGGCACCTGTCTCCGTTGGACGGGATCGGACCCGAAGAACTCGGCCTTAGCAAACTGGAGGAGTGGTTGCTTGAAGGGGAAGTCAAAGAGCTAATCATTGCGACCAACCCTACAGTCGAAGGCGATGCGACAGCGCATTACCTGGCAGACCTTGCCTTACGAAAGGACGTGACGGTGAGTCGAATCGCGCATGGTGTGCCGTTGGGCGGAGAGCTCGAGTACGTTGACGGCGGAACATTGTCTCATGCCTTCTATGGCCGTAGGGCTATCGACTAGGATGCACCATGCCTGAAAAGGATTGTTTGTTTTGCAAAATATTGGCGGGCGAAATCCCAGCGGACATTGTTTATGAGTCGGCCACAACAATAGCGTTTCGTGACATCAATCCGCAAGCGCCGACGCACGTGTTAATCATTCCGAGAAAACACATTGCGACGATAAACGATATCACCTCGGAAGATCAGGCAGTCGTTGGCAGTTTGTATTTGGCAGCTCGCGATATCGTAGCAGCGGAGGGCATCGCAGATGACGGTTACAGGGCCGTAATGAATTGTAATGAAGCTGCCGGCCAGACCGTATTTCACATTCACATGCACTTATTGGGTGGCAGAGCGCTCGCTTGGCCGCCCGGCTGATAGGATCAGTATTTCCCCTCTGACAGTTTTTCTGTCAGATTCACAACGCGCTTAAAACTCTCGTAACGTCGGTAGCTGATCGAATTATTGTCGACACCTTCCTTAACAGCGCATCCGGGCTCACGTAGGTGGTGACAATTGGCGAATCGACATAATTGAGCTGCCGCGGCGATTTCTCGAAAACCCACTGCGGCGTCAGTTACGTCGGATAAAGCAGGTGCGTAGTCGCGAACGCCCGGTGAATCGATCAAGGACCCACCTCCCTGAAGTGAAATCATGACGGAATTAACCGTAGTATGCTTTCCTTCACCGGACTTAGCGGATATATCGCCCGTGCGTTGTTCCGAACCGCTCACCAGTTGATTAATCAGGCTGGATTTCCCAACTCCCGATTGCCCCACGACAATGCCGCATTGACCGGCGAGCGATGTCAGGATGTCCCTTGTACCTTTGCCGGTTTCTGCGCTGCACTCGATGACTGGCAATCCTATGTCCCGGTATTCATGCAACTCGACGATTTCGATATCGTGTCCTTCGAGAAGGTCAATCTTGTTAAAAACAATAATTGGCAGGACGCCCATGAGTTCGGCGGCGCACAAATAACGATCGACGATGTACCAGTCTGGCAATGGCGTTACGGAGGCAACAATGATCAATGCGTCCACGTTAGCGGCAAGAACTTCAATCTGGCCACGCATATTTGGGCGAGTTAACTCATTTCTACGCTCACCGATCTCTGTAATGAGCCAGTCCACCTCGTTCACAATAGGTATCGCAGTAACCGAATCCCCGCAGACCGCCCTGATTCTTTTGCCCTTGATGCGGGCACCAACTTCTTCGCCAGTGGCGAGTCGGAGTCGCATACGGCGGCTATACGTTGCAACAACAGTGGCAATAACGTTGGCAGTATCCTCAGTCATCAGCGAAGTATGACCGCAAGCAGGCAACCTTGCACTCTCCGGGCATGTAAACTACGGAAACCCCGACAAACAAGGTTTTGAGAAATGCGCGATACCGCACCCGACCGGACGACTAATTTGATCTGGATCGACCTGGAGATGACTGGTCTATCTACGCAGACTGACACGATTATCGAGATAGCTACGATCGTGACAGATAAATATCTGGTCGAGTTAGCCGTTGGACCCGAATTGGCGATTCGTCAATCAGACGAAACGATGGATGGCATGGATGACTGGAATACGAGTCATCATGGTGACTCGGGATTAATAGCGAGAGTGCTGAACAGTAATACCGTCGCGGCAGATGCTGAACAGGCAACCATCGCTTTCTTAAATAAATGGGTTGAAGAGGGCGCGTCACCCATGTGCGGCAATAGTATTTGTCAGGATCGGCGCTTTCTCGCGCGTGAAATGCCGGAATTGGAAAGGTTTTTTCATTACCGAAACTTGGACGTTAGTACGCTCAAGATTCTCGCGTCACTCTGGGCTCCAGATGTCGCGAGAGGTTCCGTGAAAGACTCAGCTCATCGGGCCTTATCCGACATTCGCGACTCTATCGAAGAACTTGCCTGGTATCGCGAGAGCTTGTTCGATGCCAAGGCCCTGAGTGGCGCAGACCCTAATGGCTAGTAGATCGTTCTCGGAGTATGCCGATCGAAACGCTGCGCCAATTCTCGGCGTATTACGAACCGAACTGAAACATTGTTCGACTCTCCTCGAGATTGGCTCAGGAACCGGACAGCATGCTGCGCTCTTCGCGAGAGAGTTGCCACATTTACAATGGCAAACCAGTGACCTCGACGAAAATCATGAGGGCATCAACGCGTGGACCCAGAATGCCGGACTAACGAATTTATTGGCGCCGATTTCACTCAATGTACTGTTTGACGAAGTCGAAGCCGTTTCTTGCGACGCGATTTATTCGGCGAATACAACTCATATTATGAGCATTCCAGCAGTCAGGAAGATGTTCGAAATACTTGGGACTGCGCTGACCGATTCCGGCGTGTTTTGTCTCTACGGCCCGTTTCGTCAAGACGGTGCATTCAACGCGCCGAGCAACGCGAATTTTCACGATTCATTACGGTCGCGAGACCCGGAGATGGGGATTCGGCATCTTGAATTTCTGGACGAGCTCGGTAAAGCTCAGGATCTGCTGCGACAGAGACTCTATGCAATGCCAGCAAATAACTATCTTGCAGTCTGGCGGAAGGATAGAAAATGACGACTCATGCAGGTGGCTGTCACTACGGCAGAATCCGCTTTGAAATTGACGTGCCGGAGGAAATTAAAGCAGCCGAATGTAATTGCAGTATGTGTGGATTCCTGTATTTCGAAGAGATTTCGATCAGGATATCTGATAGCACAGAGGTTGAGCGTCGAGTACGACCCTGATATTACGCTCCGCTGACTGGTATATTTGATCCTATGTTGCTCGATTCCCTACTCGTACCAGAGACTATTGTCAGCCCCAAAAGCTTTGTGGGACTGATGTCACTCTATGAAAGCAACTATCTTCGATTGCTACGACTGATCCCCGAGATTGACCGCATTGATGGCTGCTTCAGATCGCGGGTAGCAGGCGATTGTGAATTGTTCGTCGAAGTCATCGAGACCAGCAGATACACCGTCACGTTATCGCTGACGTATCACCTGCCCACCAACGAAGGTCTATTGTCTGACCCGGACATGATGGTGCGGGTGTATCTTGATGGGCAGCAGGCTGAGGTCCTGTCCATTGGTGAGCGGCAGCGGCATGCCGCATTGCGGCGCCTCGTCCTTGAGCACAAAGAGGAACTTGATCGGCGCTGGCGCTTCAATGTTGTCTTGAATAAGTGGCTTGAGTACCTGTCAGACCAGGGTCATTTGATTCTCGATCGCTAAAGCGACCCCTCGACTTGATCTGGCCGCCTAATTGGTTTCAGGGTAGTGGATTCTGGAGGTAGTTGCGGCTACGGCAGGCGCTGCGAGGAAGGTGGTCATCGTGACGAGCGCTGTGCTGGCAACGATTGTCTTGTGTTGGCATGATCGTTTGTGGCTGTCGAACATAAGCCCTCTGAGTTGGTGTTGTAGTTAAGTACAACACCTTGAATATGACGAGCAAGTCGCGAGGATTAAGGTGAAATTTGCGCTGTTTGCGCTGGTCGCATGCTGACCTCTTGAATTTCTGCCATGTCTATGACGATTTTTGCCGCCTGTTCAAGTTGAACATCCGGAATTTCGTCCTCGACAATATCGTCAAGACTTTCGAGTGGTTCCAAGTTCAGGGCAACTCGCCTTTCATTTTCACGTTGTAAAGCATCAGCCAGTTCGACCACACGGGCGGCACGCCGCTTGTTAATATTCAGTGAAACGGTCTTTAGACCCCGGATTCGTTTGCCGGCTTGAATTCGATCCATTTGGTATTGGAAGTTGGGGTCAACCTTGGAGCGTTCCACATGATTAGCGGTCAAGGACTCAATCGTGCGGCCAAGAGGCGCACCGGCACTAAATCGGGTCGTGTCGATAGTATCCCACGGAAGTGCATTCTTGCGTGCGCTTTCGCCCACGATATTCGTATCAATGTTTGACGGCAATTCGATGTCGGGATGGACTCCACGGTGCTGCGTGCTGGCGCCCGTCACGCGATAGTACTTACCGATGGTGAGGGTTAGTTGTCCAAAACCTTTTTCGTCTGCGTTGGGAAAATATTGATCAAGTGAATAGAGGTTTTGGACAGTACCCTTGCCGAAAGTTTGCTGCCCGATAATTATGCCGCGAGCATAGTCCTGAATTGCCCCGGCAAAAATCTCAGATGCTGATGCACTAAATCGATCGACAAGAACAGCCAAAGGACCGCTGTAAGAAACCCTTGAAACGGGATCTGGGTCATCAAGCCTCTGTGGCGGGCTGCGGCGGACGTTTATCGATTTTCTGAATTGGACGATGGGACCGTTGTCGATGAATAATCCAGACAATGCCGTCGCTTCAGTTAAATGGCCACCGCCATTGCCGCGCATATCGACAACCAAACCATCGATTCCCTGTTCTTCAAGTTCACCGATGAGTCGCTTGACGTCCGTGGTAACGCTAGTGAAATCTGAATCACCTCTGCTTAATGCGGAATAATCGCGATAGAAGCCAGGCACTTCGATAACCCCGATCAACCAGTCACGGCCACCTCTTGGCACCTTGACGATTTCGCTCTTCGCGGCTTGTTCTTCGAGTTTGACCGCCCCTCGCGTCAACTCGATAATTTCTTTAGGGCTACCAGGAGCAGCGTTTGCGGGGATGACTTGCAGTCGCACGACAGATTCTTTCGGTCCACGAATGAGATCGACAACGTCATCCAGCCTCCACCCGATTACGTCAACGAATTTCCCCTCGGGCCCTTGAGATACTGCAGTGATGCGGTCATCCCGTTTCAGTGTGCCGTCAAAGTCGGCTGGACCACCTCGGATGATATTAACGATTTGAACAAAATCGTCTTCTGTCTGTAACGTTGCGCCGATGCCAACATACGATAAACTCATGGCGATTTTATACTCATCGGCGTTGCGCGGTGACAAGTAGCTGGAATGTGGATCAACGGCGTGCGCGAACATGTTCATGAAGCGTTCAAATACATCGTCATTGTTGACCTGGTCTAGGCGCTTGATGAAACCTTTGTAGCGTTTCGACAGGATTTCCTGATTTTTCTCCCAAGGCTCGTCCTCAAGCGCAAGCGACAGCGTGTCGTTGACGACGCGCTGCCTCCAGATTTCGTCGAGTTCGAGAGGGTCGGTCGCCCAAGGCACTTCCGATCGGTCGAATATGTATTCTTCATTGGAAGAGATATTGGGCTCACTTTCGAGTTGGGCGAGGGCGAAATGCAGCCGCTCGCGAACTCGCGTCTGGTATACCTCAAACATTTCATAAACAGGATCGAGTGGTTTGCTCTTGACGATGTCGTCCAGTTGGTAGCGGTAGCGTTCAAAATACTCGATATCGCTAGCCAGCAAATACATACGATTTCGGTCCAGGTTTTCGACATAAAAATCGAGGGCCTTTGACGATAGATCATCATCTACCACTACCTCATTGTAGTGAGACCTTTGGATGAACTGAGCGACCAGTTCACCAATCGCTTCATGTCTTTTCTCGGGAAAGAGAAACTGATTGTCTTTGACGGTCGAAGTGTCAGCGTCCTGAGCTCCCTCGTTGTTACTGAGGGCAGGAAGTGACAGCACCGCAAGCAGCGAAATTGCCAGCATGCGCATTCCGCGTCGATCAAGTCTTCTCAATATTTTCTCCATTTCAGTCGCAGTTAAAGGCTGAGAATTACTGAATTATGTTTGATTTCGACGGCCAGAAAATTTCCACAAGTATAACGAGAGCCTTAGAACCTGCCAGCCAATATAGGGCGACAGAATCAAAAACCACGCTATGTGATTACCGTTACGAACCTTCTCGCTGAGCGCGCCAAAGAAATCGCCATAGCCATGGCCGGCATAATCACCAAATACTGACTCGCCAACAGAATAAATAACTATCGGTAAAACCAGCAAGCTGAGGAAGAGAAAGCCGCTTATTAAAGCGATTTCTTTGGTGGCGAGTTGCCGGAGTGTTCTGCTGGGTTTTGGGGTATTCATATTAACCGAGGACGTCGAAAGTTTAGGGCTACTAAGATCGCCATCCTTGCGTACCTCAGGTAGGACGTCAAGATTGTCTGGGATTTATTCTTGAATAAGAAGGTGTGCAACCTAAACTTGCTCGCCGCCAATAATGAAGGTCTTAAGTTGCTTCGCCAGACCGCCGCACGCTCTGGCCTGCGTTCTGGCGATTAGCGGAATAGGAATAACCAACGCCGGTAAGAAAGAGGTGCCACTGTAGTCCGCTGTGACGGTCCCAACTGATTCTGATTTATCTAAATCCCAGATTGATGCTTCGTAATCCGCGTCATCCTGCCACCAAGCGAAGCCAAAGCAACCGCCACCGCCAGGCCCAGCGGCGCAAGAGAGGCTACCTCCCTGCGTGACTCGCTCAGTGTCGCCGTCGATCCAGATGATGTATCGCACTCCCATCAATTCGATGGCCTTGGATACTCCCAGTTTTTCCATAAATTGTATAAGACCCTTCGTATTGCCGGGTGCTGTTCGCGGTTCAAACCATGGAAATAGTTTGTCAATGAATTGCTGGGCAGGGACTATATTGAGGGCATTCGCGCCATACCCTAGTGCTGTTTCAACACATTGGATGTAGTCGGCTTCCGTTTCGTTTCCCTGGTGATAGCTCTTCGCCATGACAACAACGGCCTCTCCCTCGAGCAAGCCAGTTGCTTCTACTCGTGCGTTCTCTATGGTCGCTGTCACGCAGCCACTCGTTGTGATGGCAACGATTACTGCAATGCAACTAATTCGTAACTTCATCGATGCCTCCGATAGTAAAAATATCGAACACTGTAGGTTCATCGTTAACCGATTTTCCATCGCTTGCTTCGCCTGAGTCAGGCTTGCCAGTATCAATGGGTCCGTCCGCGAGCACCCCGATGTTGGTCGCTTTGTCCATCTGTAATAATATCAATGCGGCGGCGTCTCTCATCGCTAGAACCGCTGCGCGCTGTAATGCTTTCTCGCCACTCAAGCCTTCTGCTTGGCTCTTCCCGTACGCGCTTACAGTCCACGTTGAGGCGCTGGTACCCACACTGTCAAACACCTGCATGCGATATCGAATCCACACGACGAACGCATCTGTTTTACTCTGATTCGGGACGGAAAACTCAAACCCCTCGATCTTGGGCTCAACGAGCGCGTCGAAAGTATAGTCGAGCGCATCGTCATCTGGGCCGAGAACAATGACGTTATCGAACATGTATCCGAACAGCTGCGTAAAAAGTTTGGCATTGGAGGAGCCAAGGTTGATGGTCCAGGACTCCCGTCCCAATACGTTTTCTTCGTGCACGAAGTCTTGGAATTCGACAGGTAGGCGAAGCGCCACAATTAGGGGTAACTTGTCGAAGTGAGGTCGCGGAATTGATGGACCTTCGACCGTGACATTGGATGCACATCCAGTGGCAAAAGCGGCGATTAAAATGATGCTGTATCTAAAGTATCTCGTTGCGATCAATTGGTCGAAGTCCGCCAAAGTGAATGAGTGCGATTGCTAGCTCTGAACAAGCCCGAGCCGTACAGTTCACGGATTTGCCACAATGCGCGCTTTTCGCCACTTTAGTTGGCTGATCTGGCGAGTGCAAATGATTATATGTTCACGACTGTAACCAAAATCAACATAAAGGCACTAAATCGGAACAAAGCAAAAGCCGAGACCGGATGACACCGATCTCGGCAACCAAGTTGCATATTTGCTTGAAATGACCCCGCAACAACAAACTCGTGAGGCAGTAATCAGAATTCGTAGCGTAGCCCAACGTGTAGCGAACGACCAGGCAGTGGAATGAGGTCCTTCAGCGGTGAGGTATGCTGACGAATCTCTTCATCCAACAGGTTCGAGCCACGGACGAATAAATAAAGATCAGGATCATCAAATGCATAGTTTACGCTTAGATTTAAGAGCGTATACCCCTCTGTCGGCAACTCATACGCTGTGATTTTGTCTTGATCCGCAGCAAAGGTTGCATCGAGACTGACATCGAACTGATTCCAGCCGCCATGTAACTCAAGGCCAACCCGCGATGGCGGAATCCTTGATAGGTAAGTACCTGATGCACTCTGTTCGGCATGAACGAAATCCGTAAATACACTCAGATGGAGATGACTATCATCACGATCCCACAGCTCGAACAGTGCTTGTGCTTCGATGCCATAGAATTTGACATCACTCTGGCCGTAGTCAAATACGGTCATATGATCTAATTCGAGCGCCGTTGGCTGCAAAGTAATGTAGTTGTCCACACTATTGACGAACCCTGTGATTGACCATTCAAGTCCCACCGTATCGCCATGAACGGTCAAATCGAGATTGGTGGATTCCTCGAGCTCGAGGAATCCATTGCCGAGTACCGTTGATCCCCGTTCATATCGTTGCGTAGCAAGATGCGGGCCACTCGCATAAAGCTCAGTCGCTGTCGGATGACGCTCAGTGAATGCGAGATTCGCGGATATGCGGATATCCTCAATCGGGCGCCAGATTGCGCCGACAGAAGCGCCAAAAGCACTATTGTCGTATTGCTGACTCAATGCTGCACCCGTAATCTTCTGACTCTCGACACGGGCGCTAGCCTGAAGGATCCAACTATCATTCGGCCGCAATTCCTCGAAAGCGAACAGGCTGAATCGTGATGTATCTGATGCAGGGACAAAGGCCTCTTCACCGATGGCGGCGAAGTCGACTTGCTTGTATTGGATACCGATGGCACCTGCAAGGTTACCCCAGGGGACATGACGCAGTTCAAGCCGGTTATCCGAACCCTTGACCTTGAAAACTGTTCCAGTTTCCGCACCTTCGAATTCGGTGTGCGTGTAGTCATTCACTGCAGCTCGATAGTGAATATCACTGATAAATTTTCCGTCTAAATTATATTCCCCTTTTACATCAATCCGCCTCTGCTGAAGGTCAATCCTTACTGCTTCTTCCTCTTCGTCATGATCTTCCTCTTCCTCTTCATGATGATGATGTCCTGGAATACCATATTCACTATCGAAGCCACTTAACGAAGCACTAAAAAAGCCTCTGTCGCCAATAAATGAAGCACCTACCGCAGCACCACTGGTTCCACTATCTGTGTTATCAACGAGGCCAAATACTTCCTCCTCGTCGTCATGATCGTCGTCTCTGCCAGGGTCAAGCAGCAGCGGCAATTCAGCTTCTTCAGCTTCTTCAGCTGCAATAAATGCCGCAGATTCTGCAAATCCGGGTATCGTGATGTTATTGGTTGAGCGCCTAAAATAGTCAAAACTAAGCGTGCTCGATCCTGATCCATTGATGCCATTTCCAACAAGGAGGCTCCGTATGGCTACTTCGCGATTCCCGGCGGCGGTGTCCGCGCCTACTGCAACACCACCCGAAAATGGCCTGTCGATTGCCTGTTCAGGCAATCGAGTATCGACGACGTTGATTAACCCGCCTGCAGCACCGCTCCCGTATAGCAGCGTAGCTGGACCACGGATGATCTCAATGCTCTCAGAAAGGAGCCCATCAGTAGTCACTTGATGGTCCTCACTGAAGCCTGATGCGTCTAACACGTCAAGTCCGTTTATTAGGACGCTCACCCGTTCCCCGTATTGGCCGCGGATGACTGGACGTGAGGCTATGGGGCCAAAATAAGTCGAACTCAGCCCTGGTTCCTGAGACAGCATCTCGCCAATGCTGGTGGATTGCTTCTTTATAAGCTCATCGCCGCGAATGACGGTGATCGGTTGCGCGAGCTGCTCTACGGTACTGCGGAGAGGTGACGCTGTTACTATAATTTGGTCAATTTGATGATGTGTATCCTCATTGCTTTGCGCTGACGCAACAAGCGGAGAGGTGCAAACTGCGATGGCCGCGGCCATCGAGAAACGGTTCGTAATCTTCATATTCTTTGTTCTCTGATCAGTTGGTATGACGCACGGAAGGTGCGCTGATTCCAGCGAACACAGCTTTGCCATGCTCACTATAAGTCAATTTTCGGATAGATCAGATCTGGGGTGGTGCCCGAGCATAAAAATTGCGAACAGGTGCTAGCGTTATGAAAACTGCAGGTGCGTTGGACCTTAGTAACTCGTTTGGTCGCGGTAGTGCTGTCTCAGCGGGTTGGTCGACCGCTGCATCGACTCGGTCTAACTGAGCACAGACATGACAGGCCACTTCAGTGTTGCCGGCAACATGATCGAACTGGTGGATGGCGATCGTCAGTTGCAACAACGCAATGGGCAAAATCGCGAACCATGAAGCGCGTCGCCGCAATATTAATTGCATCAAACTGTCGATTTTATTAGTCAAAAGAGTACGCCGAGTTGCACATGATCGGAAATATAAACAACTATTAAAGCTTCGGCAAGGCGCAATTGTTCCCCGATTCGCTTACCGGTGGCGGCGCAGTCTTTCGTCGAGACGGCAGTGACGATACGACAGGCTAGAAGTCGCGCCACTCCAGTGGGGCTTCCTGCATCAATGCAACTTGCTCGCGCAGTGCCAGAATATGATCGTCCCAATAGCGCGCACTGTCGAACCACGGAAATGCCACTTTAAAAGCAGGGTCTTCCCAACGGCGGGCGAGCCAGGCGGCGTAATGCATGATACGCAAACTGCGCAATGCTTCGATCAAGTGAAGTTCACGAGGGTCGAAGCGCCGGAAAGATTGGTAGCCCTCCAGTAAAGCTTCAAGCTGCGGGGTTTGTTCCTCCTTGTCTCCGGATAGAAACATCCAAAGGTCCTGCACAGCGGGGCCGTGTCGGCAGTCATCGAGATCGACAATGTGCAGTCGATCCTGATTGACTAGAACGTTGCCTGGGTGGAAGTCGCCGTGCAAACGTATTTCTCGAGTACTCCCGGCGCGCTCGAAACATGCCTCTACTCCATCGAGCACACATTCGACGATACTCTCGTAAGCCTCGCAGTTCTGCTCCGGAATGAACTCATTGTTGAGTAGGTAATCGATGGATTGCACACCGTAGGTGTCAATGTCGATGCGGGGCCTGTGAACAAACGACTTTGTTTCGCCTTCCAGATGGATTCTGGCGATCAGTCGGCCGAGTTGGGTGAGGAGCTCATAATTGTCGAGATCGGGTGCCCGACCACCTCGACAAGAGAATACGGCAAGTCGGTAATGGCCAGAATGCTTTAGCGTCTGACCGTCAATAATCATTGGTGGTACAACAGGGATGTCCTGAGCAACGAGATCGAGCGAGAAGGCATGTTCTTCGTGAATGCACTCATCGGACCAACGAGCTGGTCGATAAAATTTCGCGACTACAGGACCCTCGTCCTCAATTCCGATCTGATAAACGCGATTTTCATAGCTGTTTAGAGCGAGAAATCGGCCGTCACAATCAAAGCCCAAGTCTACTAGCGTCGATATAATATCTTCGGGTTGCAGGTCGGCAAAAGCCAGCGTTGCTGCATCCCCCGTCACGAAGCCTTCTGGCGCGAATCACGCTTACGATCAACCTCAGTCAGATGTTTCTTTCGAATACGAAGATTCAGTGGCGTTACTTCAAGGAGTTCGTCATCGTCCAAAAACTCAAGTGATTGCTCAAGAGAGTAGCGAAGTGGCTGCGTTAGGATCAGGTTTTCGTCAGTTCCTGCCGCGCGGATGTTATTCAGCTGTTTGGCTTTTGTCGGATTAACCACTAGGTCGTTCTGCCGTTTATGAATGCCGATAACCATGCCTTCGTACACGGGTGCCCCGTGACCGAGAAATAGCTTACCGCGTTCCTGAAGGTTGAAAAGAGCATAGGCGAGGGCCTTGCCTTGCACCATTGATACTAAAGTGCCGTTACTGCGCTGAGCAATCGCGCCTTTGACGCGAGGCGCATACTCTTCGAGTACGTGGTAGAGAAGACCGGTTCCCGACGTTGCCGTCATGTACTCAGTTCGAAAACCGATTAACCCACGCGTCGGAATTATGTAATCAAGCCGCATACGGCCTTTGCCGTCGGGAAGCATGTTTTGCAATTCGCCCTTGCGATCTGCTAGCCGGGTCATGACCGCACCCTGATAGGCCTCTTCAAAATCAACAGTCAGCTGTTCCCACGGCTCATGTACGGCACCATCGACGTCATGCATGATGACTTCGGGGCGAGAAACAGCCAACTCGAATCCTTCACGACGCATGGTTTCAACAAGTACCGAGAGGTGAAGTTCACCACGACCTGAGACGCGAAACTTGTCTGGATCACTGGTGTTATCGACGCGCAATGCGACGTTATGTTTGAGCTCCTGCTCCAGTCGTTCTCGGATCTGCCGACTCGTCAGGTATTTGCCGTCTTGTCCGGCGAAAGGTGACTTGTTGACTTGAAAGGTCATATTGACCGTTGGTTCGTCGACACTCAGTGGCGGAAGCGCTTCTTCATGATCGCGATCGCATAATGTGTCCGAGATACGGAGTTTGTCGATGCCACTGAAAACGACAATATCGCCTGCGCTGGCAGACTCAACTCGCTGTCGCTTCAGGCCATCGAAACCAAATACTTCCAGCACACGTGCTCGACGTGACGCTGCGTCTGTGGCAACTACGCTAACGGGTGCGTTTGTGCGTAACGTTCCACGAGTAATCTTGCCTATACCGAGCACGCCAACATAAGTATCGTAATCTAGGCTCGAAATCTGCAACTGCAACGGACCATCCAGATCAACATCGGGATGCGGTACGTGCTTGATAATGGTCTCAAAAAGCGGATCCATATTGCCTTCACGATTGTTTGAGTCTTCGCTCGAGTAACCCTCAAGCGCAGATGCGTAAATAATCGGAAAGTCGAGCTGTTCGTCGGTCGCCCCAAGTCGATCGAATAAGTCAAAAGTCTGATTAATGACCCAGTCCGGCCGCGCACCGTCGCGATCAATCTTATTGATAACCACCACGGGCACGAGGCCCTGCGCGAAGGCCTTTTGCGTAACGAATCGCGTTTGTGGCATTGGGCCTTCTACGGCATCAACCAGCAATAGCACACTGTCAACCATCGAAAGTACCCGCTCGACCTCGCCACCGAAGTCGGCATGTCCAGGTGTGTCCACAATATTGATTCGGTAGTCCTTCCATTTGACCGCCGTATTCTTGGATAGAATCGTTATGCCTCGTTCTCGCTCGAGGTCGTTCGAGTCCATCACTCGGTCAAGCACGCCGGCGCGATCTCCCATCGTTCCGGACTGCTGTAGAAGTTGGTCGACCAACGTGGTTTTGCCGTGATCGACGTGCGCGATGATCGCTATATTTCGTAGTTTTTTTAGATGTGACATTTGCATGGGGGCTCTGAATTGAGGCGCGGAGTATAGTGACCCCATCCGACAATTGATATGGCACACTAGGATCGATGAAAAAACGACTAACTGTATGGCTCTCAGTCCCTCTATTAGCCGCTGTTTTGGCCGCATGCGGCCCAAGTGGCGCAACTTTGGAAAATGCCGCACACACAGAGGAGGTCTTGGAGTGGCGAAGCTGGCGTATTGCACAGCTAAAGGACTCAATGGGCTACCTGAACCAGATCGGCCTCTACTGGCTAGAACCTGGCACTTATAGCTTTGGCTCGGCAACGACGAACGATCTGATATTCGGCGGCAGTGAGGCTACTAAGATTGGCGAATTCACAGTAACAACCGATGGGGTATCGATGGCTGTATTGCCTGGTATTGAGGTTAAAAGTGATGACGTTTCTGTCAGGAGCACGAGAATTGCGGCTGATACGACTGAGCGAGCCAATATAATCACTCACGGCACTTTGGCTTGGACTGTGATCGAGGAGGAAGGGCGTTATGCAGTGAGGCTGAGAGATTTCGAGCATCCTTTCGTTGCATCGTTCGGCCCATTGCCGTATTTCGCCATTGACCCTTCGCTTCTAGTGGACGCTAATTTGCGTCGCTATCCTGAGCCAAAAATCGCCAATGTTGGGACAGTCATTGAGGGGTTGGGTTATCACCCCGAATCACCAGGCGTCGTCGAGTTCCAAATAGACGGTCAGCAATATGAACTTGAGGCGTACGTATCGGGCGACAGGTTGTTCTACGTTTTTGGCGACCAAACCAATCGTGATGATACTTATGGTGCGGGTCGGTTCTTGTATTCGACCCCCCCAAATGAAGACGGCTCAACAGTGTTGGACTTCAATAAGGCCTACAGCCCTCCTTGCGCCTTTAACGATTTCACGACATGCCCGGTCGCTTCACCGCAAAACAGACTGCCAATACGCGTCGAAGCCGGCGAGAAATTCGACCAGAGCTTGCACTACGCAGCAGGGTATTAATCGCGAAGATCGAAGGTCAATCCTGCGTTCTCGCGCAATCGCTTGATGAGTGGTTTCGCCATGACGGACGCTGGTGTCCAGACGCCACCTTCCGCGTCGAGATCGTCTTTTGCCAGGCAAACCGCACATTCGCTGAGCATCTTGCTGGTTGAGCCATAACCGGGGTCTTGGTCTCCCGTGATTCGGCCTCGAATGACGGTTCCGTCTGGTAACTTGCCAATTTGCATCAAGTTGAAGAAGCCATTTTTCTGGAGAGCCCGATCGGGTCCTTCTCCAGGTTTTGCGAGTACGAAACGCTGCAATAAGTTTCGAGTGGCGGTGAATGATGCAAAAAACATAAGTGCACCGAGACTGACAACCATTACCGCTCCCTTTAGCCATCCGGAAATGCCACGGCCCGTCACTACGGACTCGTCGTAACGAAATTCACGCCCGTATGGATAGCCTGCCAATGCGTGACTGCGTCTGACGACTTTCGTGTTTACGCCAGCCATAACAAACGGCGCGGTCCAGGTTTTGGCATCAGCTCGATATACAACTTTTTGCTGATCTCTTGTGTCCGGGCCCTCACGCTCTCCTTCTGGGTTTAAGCTGTAAGGTTGAATTAGGGCACGTGCGATTGTGCGATCTTTTTGGCTCTCCTTAATAATATTCATCATGCTGGCCAGCGTCCCACCACTTACAGTGCCCTTGGTTGCTTTGACCATCATGCTTATCGACTTGCAATACGCACCGTATTTCTCATACGCAGCATCTTGAAGAAACCATACGCCGATATCCATGGGTACTGAATCGAAGCCGCAACAGTGAACGATCTTCACACCCTTTTGCGATGCCTGCTCTTGATGAGTGTCGATCATCTTCTGAATCCAATGTACCTCCCCTGCGAGATCACAGTAATGAGTACCAGTTTCAACGCACGCTGCAACGAGGTCGTCGCCATAAAGTGCGTACGGACCGACGGCCGTCAAAACCACGCAAGTGCGTGACGTCATTTTTCGCAATGCATCCTTATCAAAGCTGTCAGCGACGATAAGATCAAGCGTACTTGCGTTCAGTCCTAGACCATCTCTGACCAGTTGCAATCTTTTTTTGCTGCGACCCGCTAGTGCCCATTTGAGATCACCGTCTGCTCCGTATTTTCGGAGCAGATATTCTGCGACGAGTGTTCCCGTGAAGCCGGTCGCACCCTGTACGATGATATCGTAGTCACGATTGGTTCCAGTGCTGGTGGTCAAAGCGTTTTCTCCATGAGGGCAACTTCCTTCTTACCCTGTTCAGTTTCTTGTGATCCGATCTGACGAAATCCCATGCGCTTATGAAACAACATCGAACCGGGATTGGGCGGACGGATGTTAATCTCGCATGTCATGACTGGAGTACCCGCCTGTGACTCCGCGAAGTACCTATAAAGAGAGTCGGCGACACCTTTCCGTCGCGCCGACTTAGCCACTGCGACACGATCCACATAAGCAAAATCCTTGCGGTTCTCGCAAAACCATTCGTAGTTCGGGCTGGTATACGACATCCCTGGCCGTAACCCGATAAGAAAGCCCACTAGGCTGTCGTCAATTTTCGCAACGCAGGCCAAAGCGGCGTGCTTAACGAACCATTGTAATTCGATTTCAGAAATTAGGTTCATGTGCGGCACCGAATCTGCATTAAGCGCTAATACGGCCCCATAATCATTTTCTTCGATCTCAGATATTTTCATAGGTACAGTGTATTGCTATGTTAAGGCATCTCCAAGACGGCAAGCGGACCGATGCATAATTACCGCAACTACAATGACCGTCAGTAACCGCTATCTTACTCGTCTTCGCGATCGAAATGATGTCCGCAGTCATTGGTTGTGGATACGTTTTAGGCGGTATGTATGAGAGAATGTTCATCGATATTCACTTCACCGAGCGCAGCATCGAAATTGGCGACCTCATGGAGTTGGGAGAATAGTAATGCTTAGGAGCTCAATCATTTTCTTGGCGGCTGCAGTTATTTCGACTGCCACCTTCGCAGGAGATTCGTCATCTGTGGCGACCATGAAAGTCGATCTCCACGAAGTCATTAGATCGGGAACCGTTGCCCCAGTAAACGGTCTTTCTGCTGCGGGCCAGCCGAACGAAGCCGCACTTGCGGTCTTTGCCAGGGAGGGTTACACCACGGTGATTGATCTTCGAACCAAGGGTGAAGATCGCGGCATGGATGAAGCGGCGGTTGTCGCTGGATTGGGGATGGAATATGTTGTCCTGCCAATCGGGCGCGATGGGATTACTTTCGAGAATGCTAAGACGTTGGATGAATTTATCGAAGCGGCCGATGGTCCAGTTTTGTTGCATTGTGGAAGTTCGAATCGAGTCGGAGCGCTTCTTGCGTTAAGTAAGAGTCTGGCGGGTATCGACGACGATGCCGCGCTGCAATACGGCCAAGAAGGCGGACTGACAAGTCTCGAGGACCAAGTGAAAAGGGTCTTGGGTACCCAGGGCGTCATTCACGAACACTGATACTAGAGCTTCGTGATGTTGTGCAGACGATTGATATGGCGAATAGCCTCTCTGCCATACCCGCTGTATCGCACCGCGATCCCAACGACAACTACGCGCCGCATAAATTGAAGATTTCCTAAGATGTTGGGGCAACTATGACTTCGGTACTTTCATTAGAGGATTTCTTAAGAAGGATTCCAAAGGTCGGTATCCATTACCACATCATGGGTGGTGTAAGTCCCAACACTATCCAAATTATGGATTAAGGTATCTAATTGAAAAAAAGGATGTTCATTTATGACTTCTCTAGTGTTTGCGATCTGCGGCAGAGTGTAAGGTATTGACTGCAAAGCTATCAGCCAATGACCTGACATTGATACGCGGTGAGAGCTGCCTTTTTCAGGGATTGAGTTTTGCGCTAAATGCCGGCGAGCTACTGTTGCTCGAAGGGCAAAACGGCAGCGGCAAAACCAGTTTGATGCGAGCAATCGCCGGAATGCTGAGTCTCGAGTCGGGCGAGGTACTTTGGAATGACGTTCCGGTCAGTCAACAACGCCAGGAGTTTCACGGCTCGCTTGTCTGGCTAGCTCATCGAACCGGGCTCAAGGGCGATCTAACGTTGGTGGAGAACCTGCGCTTTGAAGGTGCTTTGCGTCCGCAATCCGATGTTGACCCGTCAGAAGTTTTCAAGAGACTGGGCATCTCGAAATTAAAAAGCCTGCCGTTACGATCGATGTCTGCAGGTCAACAGAGACGGGTAGCGCTCGCACGCATGCTGCTCTCCGACGCGCCACTCTGGTTGGTGGATGAGCCGTTCACGAATCTGGATCAGGAAGGCCGCGAACTTGTCATGCGCTTGACTGATGAGCACCTTGCGGCCGGCGGGATGTGTGTAATGGCTGCGCATCAGGATGTTGATATCAATGCTACCGTGACTAGGGTGAGCCTCTAGTGGCCGTGCCCAGCCCAGAGCAGCCGAGGATTCTTGTTGGGCTTGTAGCGATGGTGCGACGCGATTTGCTACTAGCCTGGAAACGACCCGGAGACGTCCTCAATCCCCTATTCTTTTTTGCGATGGTCTGCACTTTATTTCCTCTGGCCGTTGGTCCGAGCGCAGAACAGCTGACCGTGAGTGGGCCTGGTGTCCTATGGGTCGCCGCATTGCTATCCACACTATTGTCATTGAACTCCCTGTTTATGTCGGATCATGAAGACGGCAGTCTCGATCAGTTGCTCGTGAGTCCGCAGCCACTTCCTGTACTTGCACTCAGTAAAACGCTCGCGCATTGGCTCACTAGCGGACTGCCACTGGTATTGATTTCGCCGCTGTTGGCTATGACTTACAGAATGTCGACCGACATCGTCGGAGTACTGATGCTGACGCTTTTGCTCGGTACGGTTTGCTTGAGTCTGCTGGGGTCAATTGGGGCGGCGCTCACGGTAGGCTTGCACCGAGGAACCGCGCTGCTTAGCCTCTTGATCTTGCCGCTGGCGATGCCGGTCTTATTGTTGGGGGCCAACACAGTGTCACTTGCTGCTGGGGGTGAGCCTTATGCGACAGGAATTTGGGCACTGGCTGGGTACGCAGTTGCTGCATTATCGTTGGCTCCGTATGCCACGGCAGCGGCACTAAGAATTAGTAACGAGTAGAATACTTATATGTGGAAGTTTTTTCATCAGTTGGCGTCACCGCCGCACTTTTACCGTCTTGCTGCAACGCTCATGCCGTGGCTGGCTGTGCCTGCCTTGTTATTGATTGCGTATGGAACGTATGCGGGCCTGTTCCTCGCATCGCCAGATTATCAGCAGGGCGACGCATTTCGGATTATTTATGTGCATGTGCCGTCTGCTTATTTATCGATGATGGCGTACATGTTCATGGCGATCAGTGGCGCTATTGGCTTGATCTGGCGACTGAAGCTCGCGCATGCCGTGGGTGCCGCAGCTGCACCGCTGGGTGCAGCCTTTACTTTTCTCGCATTGGTCACAGGTTCGATCTGGGGGCGGCCGATGTGGGGAACCTGGTGGGAGTGGGGTGATCCGCGCTTAACATCGGAGTTGATTTTGCTGTTTTTGTACTTCGGTTATATGGCGCTGCGCTCGTCAATCGACGATACGGCAAAAGCCGATAAGGCCTGTGCGGTACTCGCGCTTGTCGGCGTCGTAAATGTTGTGGTTGTTCATTATTCGGTTGAATGGTGGAGTTCACTGCATCAAGGTCAAACTTTAATGAAAAAGGGCGGTCCAGGAATGGATGCTGACATGTTATATCCACTGCTGGCGATGATTCTCGGCTTTACATTTTTGTTCGGCGCGTTATTGGCGCGGCGAATTCGAACGGAAGTTTTATACCGCGAACGCCGAACTCGCTGGGTCCGAGAGATGATTCTTTCGCCTGAAGGAGGAAGATAATGGATACTTTAGCGATGGGTAATTACGGCGTCTATGTATGGAGCTGTTTCGCTCTCACGCTTATTGTGATCGTGTTCAGCGACTGGCGAGCAAGAGCGCATCACAATCAGGTTTATAGGGATATGGAAGTTCGCATTAAAGCGCTCGAGGATCGTCAATGAAACCCAGACAACAACGAATGCTTGCGGTCGGTCTGGCCGTCGCTGGCGTTGCTATCGCCGCCGCCCTGACGCTAAAAGCGTTCGATGAGAATATGATGTTTTTTGTCGAAGTTTCCAACGTTGTCGCCGGTGAGTACCCGCAGGAACGAAATTTTCGAATTGGTGGATTGGTTGTCGAAGATAGTATTGAGCGCGAAGAAGGCTCACTCGATATGAGGTTTCGGGTTACCGACATGCGATGCGAGTTAAGCGTTATGTATAACGGCGTGTTACCGGATCTGTTTCGCGAGGGTCAGGGTGTTGTCGCGCATGGCGCTATGGGTGCTGGAGAGGTTTTTATTGCTGATAAAATTCTCGCCAAACACGATGAGAATTACATGGCGCCCGAAGTCGCGGCGTCGCTCGCCAAGCATGTAGATGAAAAAATGGCGCCCCTGCAGGAAGGTGGCGCGGAGTGTAATTCCGGATGATTCCAGAGATCGGCCATTTCGCATTGATACTGGCCTTGTCGTTAGCTGTCTGTCAGGGCGTCTTGCCGTTGGTCGGCGCGCATCGTGATAATGCAGCCTTGATGTCTGTCGCCCGATCTACCTCGTTCGGACAGTTCTTTTTCGTCGCGGTGTCTTTTGGTTGCCTAATCTGGGCGTTCGTCAACGACGACTTCTCAGTATTGTACGTTGCTAAAAATTCTCAATTATTGCTGCCAACGCCGTACAAGGTTTCAGCGGTCTGGAGCGCACACGAGGGATCGCTGTTGATGTGGATATTGATCCTCGCAATTTGGACAGCTGCGGTTGCTAAGTTTAGCTCCGGAATTCCGCTAAAATTGATCGCCCGCGTTATTGGTGTTTTAGGCCTGCTATCTGTCGGTTTCTTGTTATTCGCATTGTTGACGTCCAATCCGTTCGAGCGCCTGATACCTGCTGCGATCGATGGGGCGGACCTGAATCCTCTGTTGCAGGACCCCGGTCTGGCCATCCATCCACCTATTCTCTATATCGGCTATGTTGGTTTTTCGGTAGCCTTTGCGTTCGCTATTGCAGCGATGATCAGTGGTGATCTGGATCAAAATTGGGCGCGATGGACAAGGCCCTGGACGGTAGTGGCCTGGTTATTTCTGACGATTGGTATCGCTCTGGGCAGTTGGTGGGCTTACTACGAGCTGGGTTGGGGCGGCTGGTGGTTTTGGGACCCGGTCGAAAACGCGTCATTTATGCCGTGGCTGATTGGAACAGCCTTGATTCATTCGTTGGCGGTTACAGAGCGCCGCGGCCTATTCAAAAGTTGGACGCTGCTGTTGGCGATCACAGCTTTTTCATTGAGCTTGCTCGGAACTTTTCTGGTGCGTTCCGGGATCATCGTGTCAGTTCACGCTTTCGCAACGGACCCAACACGCGGGTTCTTCATTCTGACGTTCCTCGCGATCGTTGTGATTGGCGCCCTTGTGTTATACGCCTGGCGGGCACCTGCGCTTGATTCGACCGTTGGGTTTAGTCCTTTGTCGCGTGAAACCTTCCTATTGTTGAACAACGTCTTGCTGGTTATCGCTACGACTCTGGTTCTTCTCGGTACGCTCGCCCCGCTGATTGTAGAAATGCTAAACGGTGGGAAAATATCGATCGGTGCACCGTGGTTTCAAATCGCCTTTTTAGTGCCGATGATTCCGTTAGTGTTGCTTCTTGGTCTGGGCATGCATACGGCGTGGCGTAAACAGAATCCAGGGCCCTGGATGAGGCTACTAAGACTGCCAGCGATTGCTGCAGTAATTATTGGCGTTGTTCTGCCATTGATGTTCTATGGGCGAGTCAGTTTGATGTTGATCATTGGCTGCGGTGCGGCGGCGTGGATTGTGATTTCCTCACTAATTCAGCCTGTGCGTTCTTGGTGTCGGAAGGAAGGTGCCACTGGAATTACTCGCTCAGCCCTCGGCATGTGCATTGCACATTTGGGCATGGGCGTGTTCGTCATCGGCGTGACGATCACGTCGGCATTCGGCATTGAATCTGATCGCGCGATGCGTATCGGCGAGACGCTCGAGGTTGCAGGACTGCAGTTCGAGTTTCGTGAGCTACGAGAAGTTCAGGGTCCAAACTATACGGCGATCGAAGGCGTTCTTGAGGTTCGTGACGGAGGTGAATTTATTGGAACCGTCCGTCCGCAGAAGCGTCAGTATCTAGTGCAGAAAAACTGGATGACTGAGGCGGGCATTCATCCGACCTGGAATAAGGATCTGTTTGTCGCACTGGGCGATCAAATTGGCGATGGTGTCTGGAGTGTGCGAATCCAATACAAGCCATTGATTCGCTTCATTTGGATCGGTGCTTTCATCATGGCGATGGGCGGCCTCGTAACCGTAACCGATCGCCGCTATCGGAAAACCGTCAAATGAACCGTTATCTACTGCCGCTGCTCGCGGTGATCGTCATGATTCCAATCATGGTGTTGGGCTTGGGGAGCGATCCATCGAATTTGCCGTCGCAATATATTGGCAAGCCCGCCCCGGACTTCAACTTGCCGATGCTCACTGACCCGTCTCGTACCGTGAGCACCGCCGATTTAAAAGGGCAAGTGTCGCTGGTCAATATCTGGGCAACTTGGTGTGTCGGATGTAGGGCGGAGCACGGCTTTCTGATGGATTTGGCTAATAGCGACATCATTCCGATTTATGCTATTAACTGGCGTGACAATCGCCCGGATGCTCTGAAATTCTTGAGCCAACTGGGCAATCCTTACACTGCATCGGGTTTTGATGGGGACGGCCGGGTTGGCATCGATTGGGGGGTGTATGGCGCTCCAGAGACGTTCTTAATTAACAGTGAAGGAATGGTTGTCTATCGATTTACTGGCCCTCTGAATCGCATGTTATGGGAGCAGGAGTTCATACCCCGAATTGCGGAGCTGACAAATTGATGAAGCGACTACTTTCTATGCTGATGCTCGTTTTCTTTGCGACTTCGGTTATCGCTATTGATTCAGGGCAAGCATTCGACGACCCTGACCTGCAGGCGCGATATGAAAAGTTAATTGCTGAAGTTCGCTGCGTTACCTGCCAGAACCAGAATATTAAGGATTCAAGCGCGTTTATTGCCGCTGACCTGCGTCGGGAAATTAGACGAATGATGGGGGAGGGGCTTAGTAATGATCAGATCGCTGATTTTCTCGTTACGCGTTATGGTGACTTCGCCCTGTATCGACCGCGATATACGGGAAAGACGCTTATATTGTGGATTACTCCGTTTCTCCTTGTTTTTTTTGGCGGCATCGTGATTGCGCGTATTGTCCGTCACAGGATGACCTTGTCGATAGACGAGGTATCAGATGAGGGCGGACCTGCTCAATGACAATGTGGCTGATATTGGGTGCACTGTGCTTGGTGGCGGTGGCGTTCGCGATTTGGCCCCTCTATCGCGATTCAGGCCATTTGCCGCCGGTTTTGGCGGCGGTCATCGTTCTGGTCGTCGGATCGTCTGCTGCCTTATATCTCTACATAGGGCAGCCCGGTGTCCCGTCCGGAGCCGGGGCGGCGCCGGATGTTGGTGAGATGGTCAATTCACTGTCCGAGCGCCTTGCAGAAAATCCGGATGATATTCAAGGCTGGCTTATCCTCGGCCGCTCGCAGCAAGCGCTGCAGCAATACGACGAAGCAATAGTGTCTTTTGAGCGGGCGCTACAACTGGATAAAGGGCAAAACGCTCAGACATTGCTTGCTCTTGCGATCGCATTGATGGAACAGCAGGGTGGCGAAATGACGGATCGATCGTCGAGCTTGTTCGAGAGCGCTCTGGCGCTGGAATCGAACAATGCGAATGCTCTTTTCTATGGAGGTGGAGCCGCGGCGCGGCGCGGGGACGTATCCCTAGCAGCGGATCGTTGGGAAATATTGCTAGGGTTGAATGCACCGGACGAGATTCAGGCATTATTGCAACGAAAAATTAATGAGTGGCGGGGATTGCCGCCGGTTGAGGATTTCGATTTCACTACACCGGTAGCAATCGATCCGGCCGTCGCAGACGGCCCAATTGTTGTTATCAATATTTCATTGTCCGAGGAAGCAATTTCTGTTCTGCCTGCGGACGCCACCGTTTTTGTTATCGCTAGAGCTCCCGGACAACCCAGTCCACCGATTGCGGTTGCGCGGCGGCAGCTCGCTGACTTTCCGACATTAGTCGGGTTAAGCGATCGGGACGCAATGATTCCGAATCGAAAATTGTCGAGTTTCGCTGAATTCGAAATCGTCGCCCGAGCGACAGTATCTGGTCAGCCGATCGCACAGTCTGGAGATTGGTCAGGATCGTTAATCGTCAGTGCCAATAGTGGGCAAACTATCGACCTGCTGATTGACCAGAAAATCCCCTAAGAGCGGAGTCTCGTATGTCAGAATCAGTAGAAGCTGCGAACATGTGTTTCGCGTGCGGAGTAGAGAATCCGATCGGTCTGAAGATTGATTTTACGGTGGACGTCGACACCTGCACTGCCGAGTTTGCAGGGGCAGAAAATCACGTTGGCTGGAATAATACCGTACACGGTGGAATAATCTATTCAGCGCTGGACGATGTGATGGCCAATATCCTTTATCGACAGGGGCGAAAGGCGCATACCGCCAAATGTGAAATACGTTATCGGAAGCCACTTTTCGTCGGCGAGAAAGTCGCACTGAAGGGCTGGATCGTGAAAGAGAAAGGTCGGCTTATCATCCTTAAGGGAGAGGCTCGACGCATCGCGGACGACACCGTGGTTGCAGACTGCGAAGCAAGTTTTATGAATTCGAAATAGGAACGCAAATGGCATTACCCAAAGCATTAGAAGGCAGACTCCGTGTTCCATTGATTGGTGCGCCCATGTTCATAGTGTCCGGCCCGGAGCTTGTCATAGCTCAGTGCAAGGCTGGCATCATCGGCTCGTTCCCTGCATTGAATGCAAGGCCACAGGCGAAGTTGTCGGAGTGGCTGAAACGTATTGAGGATGAATTGGGGGCGTACACCGAGGCACATCCGGAGGAGCCCGTAGCGCCATTTGCCGTAAATCAAATAGCCCATTTGAGTAATGCCCGATTGCGTGAAGATATGGAAACCTGTGTCGAGCATCAGGTTCCGATTATTATTACGAGTCTACGACCGCCTGAGGAGATCGTTACAGCCGTGCATTCCTATGGTGGGCTCGTATTTCATGACGTCATCAGCTTGCGACATGCACGCAAAGCTATGGCTCAGGGAGTGGACGGAATTATTGCGGTTTGCACCGGGGCAGGCGGACATGCCGGACCGCTGAGTCCATTTGCATTGATCAAAGAGATTCGCAGGGAATTTGATGGTGCTGTCATATTGTCCGGCTGCATCACCAGCGGAAACGACGTGCTTGCTGCCAGAGCGATGGGGGCAGATCTTGCCTACAGTGGCACGCGATTTATCGCAACCGAAGAGGCGAACGCAGTTCCTGAGTACAAAGAAATGATAGTGGACAGTGACGCGTCGGATATCGTCTATTCATCGCTGTTTACTGGAATTCCCGGCAGCTATCTGAAGGGCAGCATCACGAGAGCTGGCATGGACCCCGATAATCTTCTGGACGGCGCCAAGACCGATATGGATTTTGACAAAGCCGGTAAATCAGACGCGAAAGCTTGGAAAGACGTCTGGGGTGCGGGACAAGGAGTCGGGGACATTGGCGAGATTCTTCCGGCGCGCGATGTCGTAATGCGTATCGAGCAAGAATATAAAGACACTCTGGCCGGTCTGGCGGCCTGAGATGCGCATCGTATTTTATTCGTATCTGTTTGTCGCCGTCGGCGGTGCACTCGGTGCGATGGCGCGATTCGGGTTCAACTTATTCTTGCAGCGCGACGTTGAGTTTCCCTGGGGGACTTTGACCTCGAATCTGCTTGGCTGCCTGTTGATGGGAGTCGTCGCTCAGCTGATTTCGAATACCGCTTGGTTTAATGATGCTGGCGTCATTCCCGATCAGTACCGGTTACTCTTTGCGGTCGGTTTTTGCGGCAGTTTCACGACTTTGTCGTCGCTGGTGCTGGAAATGAACGCCATGTTGCAAAAGAACGAGATCTTCTACTCGTTTACTTATTTCGTTGGCACTCTGGTCGGTGGCTTTGCTTGTTTTTACATCGGCATAATGTGTGTTCGGATGTTCCTACGATTACAAAGTAGTTAGCCTCTCGGCACATTCGTCAAGCATTTCTACGATTCGCTCTATCCAAGCCTTGTGTTCAGGTTTCATCAACACAGAGCGCAGGCAGGTAATGGACGTAGAATCCACTTTGACGTCGGGTAACCAATGTACTGCAACCGCGATCGGTAGTTCGATTAATGCCAAGTGCAACCCTTGATTTGCCGCATCATCAAATAGTTTTCGAGCGTGATCACTGGCTTGTGTGGTTGTCGCCGCATTCACTGCGTAGACAACAATGTCGAGCTCTGGAGGCATCAGAGGCGTAAAAAAATTGCTCGTATCCAATCGACTGTAAAAGTCTCTTGCGGCTGTGAGGCAATTATCGAGGCTGGCGGCAAATTCACCGCCTTTGTCCAGGGGTAGCAGTCGCTGCGTCGCCCAGAGTGCGACAGCAGCCGCTCCGGGGCGTGAGCACTCAAGGCTGATTTCACCTAGATGCAATTCGGCTGAACTAAAATAGGTATACGGCGAGTCGTGCTTGTAGATGCGTCCAATCGATGCGTCCTTAAATAGAACGGAACCGCAGCCGTAGGGCTGCAATCCATGTTTGTGCGGATCGATCACAATCGAATCGACATCGCGAAGACAAGCATACGCTTCAGCTGCTTCATTGGTCAGGAGACTGGAAAGACCGAAATAACCGCCATACGCAGCATCTGCATGGATTCGAAAATCATATTTTTTCCGTAGCTCGAGTATCTCAGGCAGTGGATCCACTGCGCCGAGACCAGTGCTCCCCATCGTCACTACGATGGTTCCAACATTTCCCTGCCGCAGCAAGTCCGTGATCGCCGCGATGTCCATTCGGCCATTCGGTAAGACGCTAACAGGTGAGAAGGCCAGACCCAATACTTCGCTGATTCGGCTGTGTGTGTAGTGAGCTTGCTCGGATCCAATGATGCTCTTGCCGGGATGAAGTCGGCCTGCAACCCACAGTGCTTCGAGATTCGCCATTGTCCCACCGCCCGTGAGATGGCCAAGAGGTTTTTGCCAGCCAAACATAGCGGCAAGATCGACGATGCACTCATTTTCCATGGCCGAGCTCGCACGACCACCATCCAGCGCGTGGTTATTCGGATTAATCCATAACGACATTGCGTACGCGATCCGCGCGACAGGGTGTGGTGGTTTTAGCATTTGACCCACGTACTGTGGATGGTGGTAGGGATAGTTATCCTGCATGCGTGTTGCTACCTCATCGATGACCCGGGCAAGGGCGTCCTCATCGAAGTCTGGTACGAAGTCTGGTAGATCTACAAAGCCAGCCTCGAGCTTCTCGAGACCGTCACGCAGGAGTTTAATTTCGTTCGTATTGATCATTCAAGGTCCCAGATCAGGTTAATATGCGTACATGAATTTAATTGCTTTGGCTGTGCCGTTCTTCATTCTATCTGTTCTTGCAGAGTTTCTCGTCGACCGGTGGCGGCGCACTGGATATTATCGAAGTAACGACGCGATCAACAGCATCAGTGCCGGCACATTGAGCCAGACGACTGGCTACTTCACGAAAGTTGTCGCCTACACAATCTGGGCTTTCGTGTTGAGTAACTTGGCACTCATCGACATGGATAGAGACTGGTTTGACTCGTCTACTGGCGGAATTCTTCTGTGGGTAGTGGCTGCGGTGCTGTGGGATTTTTGCTACTACTGGAAGCATCGCTTAGGTCACGAAATATCGATATTGTGGGCCGCGCACGCGGTGCATCATCAAAGTGAGGAGTACAATCTTTCAACGGCGCTTCGCCAAAGCAGCAGCGACTTCTTGTTCGGCTGGATATTCTACCTGCCACTGTTTGTAATCGGGTTTCCCGCAGATGTTCTCGTCACAGTCGGGGCGATTAACCTCCTTTACCAATTTTGGGTTCATACGCGCTTCATTGACCGACTCGGCGTTTTTGATCGCATATTCGTGACGCCGTCAAATCATCGCGTGCATCATGCGCAGAATGGCCCCTATATTGATAAGAACTACGGCGGTATATTTGTTGTGTGGGATCGAATATTTGGGACGTTTGCTGAAGAGTCCTATGACGAGCCAGTAATATTCGGAGTACGCAAACCACTGGCCAACTGGAACCCAGTATGGGCTAACCTCCAGGTCTATAATTACCTCTGGTTCGATGCGGTTAAAACGCGACACTGGTATGACAAAATCGGACTTTGGTTTCGCCGAACAGGTTGGCGTCCAGCCGATATGGAAATGGCCTATCCTAAGCCCGCGATGGAGCTTTCAAGTTTCCGGAAGTTCGACCCGCCAATTTCAAGAAGCAGGCGTCGTTATGTCATTGCGCAATTTCTGGTCGCAATGGGGATGACATTATTCATCTATGATTTATTCGCCAACGGCGAAACGATAGCTGCGCTAATTCCGTGCTCCCTTCTATGGGTGCACCTGTATGCGCTCGGCTTGCTGAGTGAAGATCGAGCGTACGCGTCTCGATTTGAGTTTGTCCGTTTATTCCTCATTGTTCCAATCGGACTGATAGCAATGAGCGTGGAGCCGATGATGATCAATATAGAAGATGGTGCCGCAATTTCAATTTACATCCTAGTATCCACGATATGGCTGAAAAGAAACTAGTTCATACTGGGATTCTATGAGAGTGGGAAGGAAAGATTACCAATCCCAAATATCTCCTAGGAATTTATTGAAAACCCTCTGAGTTCATTTACTATAAATAATTTTGAGTTATCATTTTAAAAAATGACTAATCTAAGTACTTTTTCATCTAAATTGAATGTTGTTGTTATAGGCGCTAACGGCGGCCTTGGTAAGGCATTCGTGAAGGCTTTTGAGGCGGATGAGAGAGTTCATTCGATCTATGCTTTTTCTAGAAACACAAAACGAAGTACGAGGAAAAAAACGAATTTTTCCTCCATTGATATAGAAGATGAGGAGTCGATCAAGCAAGCAGCAAATCTATCAAGCTCAGACAAAAAAATTGACCTCGTGATAGTTGCCACAGGGATCTTGCATAGGGAAGCAATCATCAAGCCGGAAAAAAGTATCGCCCAGATTGATCCTAATATTATGAGTAAGGTAATCAATATCAATGCAATTGGCCCTATTTTGCTCGCCAAGCATTTTTTACCAAAGTTAAGACGAGACAATAAGACCGTTTTTGCGGCACTATCAGCCCGGGTTGGAAGTATTAATGACAACCGTTTGGGTGGATGGGCATCATATCGCGCCTCTAAAGCAGCATTAAATATGCTTATAAAAACAGCTGCTATTGAGCAAAAAAATGTTTCTCCTCAGAGTATTATTATTTCCCTTCACCCTGGTACGGTTGATACTCATCTCTCCGAGCCGTTTCAAAGAAACGTAGCCAAAGGCTCTTTATTTCAAGCCAATGATGCCGTGCATAAATTAATTACTGTCATTAATGCATTAAGCATTAACGATACAGGGGGTTTTTTAGCCTGGGATGGGAGCTCAATTGAATATTAATACATTTTTATTGGCAGCTAAAGCACATCGAAATATCAAAAAAATGAGACTGTTATTGATGTGCACTATTTTTTTTGGAGATGCTGTGAATGCAATCGAAGAGCCTGAATATCAAGTAGTTGATAAAAATTCAAACTTTGAAATAAGGTATTACAGTGAATATCTGGTTGCAGAGGTGATGCTTGATGGGGATTTTACATCATCAGGTGGGCAGGCTTTTAGAGTGTTGGCGGGGTATATTTTCGGTGCTAATACTGCGGTTGCGAAAATGGCAATGACTGCGCCTGTTGAATCCCAACTTACGAGCCCCTCTGAGAAAATGGCAATGACTGCTCCAGTCTTATCGACCAATGATGAAAGTAGATATGTTTATCGATTTGTTATGGAGAGGAAGTACACGCTGGATACTTTACCTATTCCAGATGATGAGAGAATTCGCCTACTTAAAGTTGAGCCAAGATACATGGCAGTCAAGCAATTTTCAGGTCGTTGGAGCGAAGAAAATTATAAGAAATCAGAGAAACAATTACTTCAATACTTAAATAAAAATGATATAAAAATCATTGGAGCACCAATATTTGCTAGATATAATGCTCCCTTCGTTCCTTGGTTCCTGAGGCGTAATGAGGTAATGATTGAAGTAAATTGGCGTAATTAGGCGCCAAAACCACTAGTACTCTGCTAGATAGGCTGGCCGGAAGTGATAAATATTTTTCGGAACGCACGCACAATGTGTCTCGCCAGTGATACCGCGATACTATACCAACGCTTCCCACTTCTGGCGGTTGACATATGCGCGTGAATTTTCGACAAGTCTTGCAAGGACTGATGGTCCTGAGTTTTTCGATTCTGGTGGCTTGCGCCTCCAAGGAAGTAATTCTGGAATCGAAATCGATAGAGGCTCCAGCTAAAGTTGATCTGACCGGACTCTGGAATGCCCGAGCCGATCCGAATGTTGCGCGGCTACCCGGCACCGAGGGCCTTCAAGACGCGATTGTGACCAAGAAGCGCACGAACCGTTCGAGGCGTCAGCGCAGTCAGTCCGGCTCTTCCGTTCAGGTGTTTCTTGAGTTCGGAAAATCATTGAAACTTACTCAGACAAACTACAGTCTCTTCATCAGCTATGACCGATCCATTGTTGAGGAATACACCTTTGGCGAGAACCGAGTGGTGTCGATCGGTCCAATTGAAGCGCGGCGGGTTTCGGGCTGGCAGGGTGGCAAGTTTGTGGTTGAGACATTGGATGATTCTGGAACTATTTTGTTCGAAGCTTGGTACCTTGCGAGTGAGGGTGCGACCTTAGTCAGGGATATTCGGATTGTTAAAGGCGACACCGAAGCTTATCGCCATAAGCAGTTTTTTGACCTCCAATAAAAGGGCGGCAACTCTTTAGCTTAAGACCTGGATATTTCTTTATCCACGATTACTGAGGGCGGGTTACCCTTTGGCGTGCCTCGCCGCACTCCTGGTCCTCCATCTTTGCCAATATCATTCACAAGGAGGCGATAATATGCTGGGGAGCAAACGGGCTGGGGGGATTGATCACAGTACTCATGCTGCTGGTGTTGTAGCTTTCTATTCTTTTTGGGTGGGTGTGTACTTAACCAACGACGCCCGGAATGTTAATTTTCCCTTTCGATGCTGCTCGATGACTACTGGCAAGTAACCAAGTTCCTCAACACACCATAGCGTTGTGGTGCGTAACGACCCTTCTTTCTGGTGGCGTATGCCGACGGCTGTGAATGTCCCGGCCCTGGCCTTTAACAGCTTTTCGCCGGTACTCAACACGTTCGCGATCTTTAATTGATCAAGATCGAACAATGTGTATTGTCCGTTGGTGTCGCCGGTCAATAGATCGTGCATCAGTTCGTACTGGATCGAAACACTGTCGTGCGCAATGCCATCCAACTGCAATTCCACCGACTCCTCACCAACAGTTCCTTTGACGAGATTAGTGCTCCAATCGAATGTCAGGTCGACATCGGGAGCGCCTCGAATAGTGTCGGTGGCTTGAAAGCGAATTGGTTTGACGCCGTCCGTCCCTTTCTGAAATTCGGAAGTTACGTCAATCGTACCTCCGGTGATCATTCTGGAGAGGCCACTCGGTTTGACTATATGATGGGCAACATAACCATTAGGAATCTTTCGAAGCTCTGTGCTGAGGACTCCGGACATAACCGACATACTGACCTCATATTCGGCGGTATGCGGTGTCAATTCTGGGGCCCCATAGGATGGATCTGCTATTACTAAGGCAACAGTGATCGACAACATAGGGGCGCATTTCACGCTTTGCTCTCCAGAGGGTCCTTCAATGCAGACTCAGAGTCTGCCATAAGTGACATGACTGCGTCCTGAACAGCGACGCGATGTAGCTCCAATTGATCCAAAGGCGTATCAGAGGGAATGGGGTAGGGCTCGCCAATCGCTAGGACGATGCGTGCAAAGGGTTTTGGCACCATAAAGTGGTCCCATCGATTGAGATACCAGGCGCGATCTGCGGCACACCCGATGGGTATGACGGGAATTCCCGCAATTCGAGCCATCAGTATGGCGCCGAGTTTGAACTCATATTGCGGGCCGCGGGGCCCGTCCGCTGTTGTTATGATTGAAAATCCGCCCTTCATCATGCGCTGCATATCTCGCAGCGCCAAAGCGCCACTTTGATTCGCGGAACCTCTGATCACTTCCGCACCCCATTCTCGAGCGATTTTTGCTACCACTTCACCGTCAACAGAACCTGAAACCAGGAAGCAAGCCTTGAAGCCGCGTCGAACCCACTTGCTGATCAGCGTCGAACCTACGACGTGATGTTGATGCCAGTAGCAAGGCGCACAAATGGCGTCGCTATTGATGTAGGGCTCAATATGTGATGCGCCAATGACTCGCTCAATTCGATACGTAGCAGTCAGTAGCTGAATCAGGCCACGAAGTATTGGAAGGCTGACGCAATAGTAGAGTCGGCGAATGATACCCAAGCTGCGTCTGGATGCAGTGCTTCGACGAGACTCTACGGAATCGAAGTCTTTTGGCGGCGAGTTACTCAAATTTGGGCCTGTCTTGGGTAGTGGGATTGAAGTCGCGAACGGCGATGAGCCAAGCACGTAAAAGGGAGTTTGCAGTATCGAATCTCTGCTGGTCAATGTAATATTGCACCTGCTTTTCAATGCGATACCACATTGTCGACTCTACAATGACAACGGCCCAACCAAAGTTCCGACAACCCCCGGGTCCCGGAGAAACGGTCGAACTCGGCATCGACCCCGAGACACTGGCAACCTTACAGCAATTGCAGCGAGATCACGGCGATATGGTGAGCGTCACCAGTCCAAATGGACGACTCGCCTACTTCATAAACGACGCTGCAGAGGTTAGACGCATACTCACCCGGCGCCACAGCAAGTATCACAAGGGCCCGGGATTTGAGCGCGTCAAAATGTTGCTTGGCAACGGTCTTATCGTTAGCGATGGAGACGTTTGGCGCCGATCGAGGCGGATGATCCAGCCTGCGTTCAGTCGCCAGAATGTGCATCGACTCATGAACGTGATGGTCGAGTGTTGCGACCGCCGGGCTGCTCACTGGGCAGATCTCGCGGCCAGCAATGCCGAATGCAATATTACGGCGGAGACTTCCGATTTTGCCTTGGAGCTGATTCTTATCAGTATTTTCAGTGGTGACTATGAGGCACGCATCCTCGCTGGAGGTGATAACCCTTTCGCGTTTCTGAGTCGGGATTCGAAGCGTGACCTGAGCGTTGTCATGAAGGTTCGGCGTTTGCGTGAGCTTTTACTCAGCATTATTGAAGAGCGACGCGCTGGAAAAGGGTCGACGGAATTCGACTTCCTTTCGATGTACCTACAGGCTGAGGACAAAGACGGCCAGCCGTTTTCGGACTCAGAATTACTCGACGAATTAATGACGCTGATCGTCGCCGGTTTCGAGACCTCCGCGAATACCCTGAACTGGGTTTGGTATCTGATCGCAAAACACCCGGACGTCGAAGAAAAGTTACTCGCGGAGGCCACAGAACACTTACCGGAGGTATCTGCATTAAACGCCGAATCGTTGACCGCCATGCAATACACGCAACAAGTCCTGGAGGAAGCATTACGACTGTATCCACCGGTTTGGCTGTTCACTCGACGATCGCATGAACTGGATGAATTGGACGATTACGATGTCGCGCCGGATACCGATATTTACTTGTCACCGTTCATACTGCATCGAACAGAACATTACTGGCCTGAGCCAGAGAAATTCGACCCAGAGCGTTTTGCACTGACAGACAAACCGAAGAAAGACAGGCCTTTCTACCCGTTTTCTCTCGGCCCACGGCGTTGTCTTGGAGAATACTTCTCGTTCCTGGAAATGAAAGTGCATCTTGGATTACTGTTGCCGCGCTTTCGAATGCAGCTCGTCGATGATGCGGAGCCTGAGTTGGAGCTCGCCATTAACTTACGTGCTACCAAAGACATATTCATGAAACCAACGGAACGATAACTATCTGATGGAGCTTTACAACACACTAACCGACTTGCTGGCAGATGCGCGCGACAAGGACCGTGAGATTTGCTTTATCGACGGGGAGAGCGACGAGAATGTCGTGACCTTCGGAGATCTTTGGGTGCGTGCGCTCGCCTTGCTCGGCGCCCTCCAGGCTCGCGGAATGCAGTCGGGCGACGAGCTGGTTATCTTTAATAAGTCCAACGAGAGTTTCGTCGTCGCGTTCTGGGCGGCAGTTCTCGGCGGCATGGTGCCCGTGCCGGTAGCCGTCGGCATCAGCGATGAACACCGACTAAAGTTATTCCGAATTCTCTCGCAACTTAAAAGCGCGACGCTGTTCACCGAAGAGGAATTACTGACTCGTTTGCTTGAATTTTCGAACAAGCGAGAGCTTGATGACGTTACGAACATTCTCACGACAAAAACAATTCTTATCAGTGATGTCGAGTCAAACAATAGCGGCGAAATATATGCGTCCAGCGCAGACGATATCGGCTTCATCCAGTATTCGTCGGGGTCGACGAGTGATCCTAAGGGAGTGGTCTTATCGCATCGAAATGTCTGTACTAATATACGTGCGATTGTCGAAGCCTGCCAATGGACAAAGGACGATCAAAGCTTGAGCTGGATGCCGCTGACGCACGATATGGGACTAATCGGTTATCATCTTAGTGTGCTAGGTGCCGGTATGAATCACGCGATCATGGACACTAACGTTTTCGTTCGCCGACCGCTCTTATGGATGGCTAAGGCAAATGAACTTCGCGCAACACAATTGTGTTCGCCGAACTTTGGCTACAAACACTTTCTCAAGCTTTTTCAGCGCAAAGGCATGCCTGACCTCGATCTATCCTGCGTCAAACTGATCTTAAACGGCGCTGAACCGATTTCATGGGATCTGTGTGAGGAGTTCCTCAATGCACTCGAATCTCACGGACTTTCACGTACAGCTATGTTTCCGGTTTACGGTTTGGCGGAGGCAACGGTAGGCGTCTCAATCCCGGCTCCGGGTTCCGAATATTCCCGTATCACGGTAGACCGGCACAGCCTTCGGGTAGGCGATTCATCTGTTCCGGTCCCACTAGATGATGCGAACGCGGTCAGTTTCGTACGGGTCGGCAATGCAGTTCGGGATGTCAGTATTCGGATTACGGATGATGCGGACCAAGTTTTGGGCGCCGGCGTTGTAGGCAATATTCAGCTTCTGGGCGGAAGCGTTACCGAGCGTGTCTACGGTGATGAAAGTGCGACAGCCGATCTTTTCACCGCCGATGGCTGGTTGCGTACTGGCGATTGTGGACTGTTCGTCGAGGATCAATTGGTCATCACGGGTCGGCAGAAAGACATCATTATCGTGAATGGCCAGAATTATTATCCACACGACATCGAAGAGATTATCGCCAGGCTTGATGGCCTCGACCTGAATAAGGTGGTTGTAGCGGGCGCGACACCAAAAGGTGGGCAAACTGAGGAGCTTCTAGCGTTCATTCTCTATCGTCGGGCGACCGACGGCTTTTTGCCCATGGTTGAGAAGGTGCGTGACCTGATTGGCGAGCAAACAGGCCTTGAGGTTGACCAGGTCATCCCCGTATCGCGGATACCAAAGACAACCAGCGGTAAGGTCCAAAGAATAAAGCTTCTACAGGCTTATTTGGACGGTGAGTTCGATGAGGTTCTTGAGCAACTACACCCTACCGATATCGTGGCTGATGCTGATGCCGGGAGCGTCGATGAGGATCCATTGCTTACAGAGTTAGTGCACATCTGCCGCGAGTTCGCCAAAGAGCGTAAAGTAGGCGCCGATGACAATCTCTTTGAGATTGGTATCAGTTCTCTGACGCTGATTGAGATTGTCCTTGCAATCGATGAGAGGCACTCTGGGAAACTCGATATTAGCGATTTATTTGATCACCCGACATTGCGAGAAATTGCAGCGTTTATGAAGGAAAAGTTATGACATACGCTCGTTTCGCAGGCATTGGTAGCTATCTTCCGGAGAAGGTCTTAACAAATAAAGACCTGGAAAAAATGATGGATACCTCAGACGAATGGATTCGAGAGCGAACTGGTATCAAGCGTCGCCATATCGCGGCCGATGATGAAACGACTTCATCGCTTGGTTTGGAAGCCGCCAAGAGAGCGATGAGAGACGCCGGCGTAGGACCGGAGGATATTGATCTTATTATTGTTGGCACAACGACACCTGATCAGATTTTTCCGTCCACCGCCTGCCTTATCCAGCATCAGCTTGGGATAAAAGGTTGCGCTGCGTTTGATATTCAAGCGGTCTGTAGTGGTTTCGTCTACGCATTAGACGTTGCTAACCGATTCCTCCAGACGGGCGGCGCCACGACAGCATTGGTCATCGGTGCAGAGACTCTCTCACGTATCGTAAATTGGGAAGATCGCGGCACTGCTGTTTTGTTTGGTGATGGTGCCGGGTGCGTCGTCCTTCAGGCCAGCGATGAGCCTGGGATTTTGTCATCGCATAGCCATGCCGACGGACAGTATGCAGATCTCCTGCAGGTACGGTGTGGGATATCAGTTGGTTATGAAGAGGCAAAGTCGGGCGGAGCGTTTATCGAGATGAATGGCAACGCTGTATTCAAACGTGCCGTCGCCACCTTTGACAAGATTGCTAGAGAGGCGGTCGCTGATCTTGATGGTGGCCTGAGTGGTATCGATTGGTTCATTCCGCATCAGGCTAATATGCGCATCATCAAAGCTGCCGCAAAGAAATTGAAAATGCCGATGGAGCGAGTCATTGCCACCGTCGACGAGCATGCCAATACATCGAGTGCGTCCATACCCTTGGCACTTGATCATGCGGTGCAGGAAGGCAATATTAAACGGGGTGATACATTGCTATTTGCAGCGTTTGGGGGAGGCTTCACCTGGGGCTCGATATTGGTCAAATATTAACAATTATAGGCCAATTTTTATTAATGTAGCTTCGAGGTATTATATTATAATCCTTTGAGATATAAGTAATATACCTATTATTGTAATTACTGGTAGACTATCACTGATCGCAAAATCACTGCGGTATAACTAATACAAGACTTTAATCATAACTAAAGCGTAAAGGGGAAATTCATGAATGTAGGTAAAATCGTTACACAACTTGCTGTTCTTGCAGCTGTTGTATCAGGACTTTGGAGCGGCTTTCCAGAAGCTGGATTGGTGCTTGCCGTTCTTGGTGGTGCAGCTGGTTATTATGCAGAGGACAGGCAGGGCCTTCTGGTCAGCGCTATTGCCCTTAGTGTAGTTGCTGGTGGCTTAGGAGCTATTCCTGCTGCTGGTGAACACATCACAGGTGTAATGAATGGCCTTGCTGCCATTGCTGCGTCAGGATCAGTTGTTGCGATCTTGGTTGCAACATTTGAGAAAGTGAAACCCTAAAGGCATCAGTTCACAGACAACAAGTCTGTAAGAAGGCCGTACCCAAAAGGTGCGGCCTTTTTTATTGCCTCTCGCAAGCTGGAATTAATACAAGGCTAGCAAAAACCTGTTTTGGCTGAAAATTTGTGAGAGGTGGTTCACAATTTAGCTATAACCCTGCCTCTTCTCTGCGCCGCCGTTTAATGCTTACTGACAGCAGCCCTAGGAGCGTGAGCAGGCCGAAGCCACCACCACCGCCACCACCGCCACTACCGCCACTACCGCCACTACCGACAGTGCTGCCGACAGTGCCGCCAGCAGTCGTCGGCGTCGGGTTAAGTCCTGCAGCGCTGTCAACTGTCGAGTCGGAGACACTAATGCCGATTATGGTAATGAGATGTGTATTGTTGGTGGTGATGCCATTCGTGAAATCCGTCGCCGTGTAATTGCGCAGTGGTAACTCATTCAGTGCTCCCGCGAATGCGAACATAGGCAACGCTGCCAAAGTATCGATGACGTCCATGCCACCTCCGATGACTTCGCCAAACACGGTAAATCCGTTGTTTTGGTTGTCAAGATTCGCTCCATTATTAGCCAGGTTGATGAACCATTCATTGGTGGCACTGTTTGGCTGGTTGGAAATTTTAGCCATTGATATCGTGCCACGAACATTCGAATATACAGGCTCGTTTGTCACGGGCAGGTTTGCTGGTATAGCGGAAATTTGTGCGTTGAGATTTGTTCGAAATCCACCGCTTTGCACGATGAACCCACTGTCCAAACGATGAAATATGGAGTCCGTATAATCGCCGTTCTGAACGTAGTTCAGGAAATTGGCGACAGTAGCTGGAGTCGCGTTGTCATAGAGATTTATATCGAATGTGCCAAGGACAGTTTCAACACGAACGATAGTTGCATTCGCAGTTACTGGGAATGCCATGACTGATGCGAGCAGGATTGAAGCGGCGAAGACCTGCAATTTGCCGATAATATACATTTTTAGATTTTAACTCTTTATCTTTCCCAAAGTCACTGATGCCATACAGTCCCTTCCATTTGTTTGAAGGCGGACAATCAATAGCTTAAACTTGGCTCCCCATAATCGAGATTTAGAACATTGGCCCGGTGCCGTTAATATGGGTAAAAAAATCAGGGGCCTATTACATTGAAGAAGTCGGATCTACTCGAACCTATTGCCGGCAATGGCTTGTTGCATCGGCGGTTATTTCTTAAAAGTAGTGTGGCTGCTATGGGCGCTGCTGGACTCCAATTCATAACCGCAAAAGTCGCAACCGCTGCGCCGCTCGAGGTTCCAGCGTGGATGCAGACCCCTGGTACCGGCATGAGTGGCTATGGAGCGCGATCACGCCACGAGGAGCACATTCAGCGCAGCTTCGGCTCGTTGCCGGGCACGGTGGGAGTAGGCTCTTCGAGGACACCGCTCGAGCATCTCGAAGGAATTATTACACCAGGGGCGCTGCACTTCGAGCGCCACCACAACGGAATCCCCGATATCGCGCCGCTGGAGCATCAACTGCTCATTCATGGCCTCGTTGACCGCCCGTTGATGTTCGATCTCGAATCGTTAACGCGTTACCCGATGGTCTCGCGTATTCATTTTCTCGAGTGTTCAGGCAATAGCGGTGCGAATAATGCACCCAAACCACCTCAGCTGCCGGCTTCCAGCATCCATGGGCTCGTCTCATGCTCCGAGTGGACAGGTGTGCCACTCGCTGTCCTACTCGACGAGGCTGGCGTGCAATCTGAAGGGAGTTGGATCCTCGCCGAAGGCAGCGATGCGGCCGCGATGAGTCGCAGTATCCCCATGGCGAAAGTACGCGATGACGCAATCGTCGCCATCTATCAGAATGGCGAGCACTTACGGCCGGCTAACGGATACCCGATGCGTCTATTCCTGCCAGGCTGGGAGGGCAACATGAGCGTCAAGTGGCTCAGGCGCATCCAGGTAACATCCGGACCGACCATGACGAAAGACGAAACTTCGAAATACTCGGATCTCATGCCCGATGGTAGATCAAAGTTGTTTACGTTCCCTATGGAGGTCAAGTCGCTGATCACCTCGCCATCCGGCACGAATGCAATGCAGGGAGCGGGCCTCTATCAGTTGTCTGGCATCGCCTGGTCGGGCTTGGGTAGAATTCGCCGCGTCGAGGTGTCGGCGGATGATGGCCGGACCTGGGCTGAAGCCGCGCTCACTGACCCGGTACTTCCGAGAGCTTTCACACGTTTTCGCTTACCCTGGCGTTGGGATGGTGGGCCTGCCGTGCTGCAAAGCCGGGCGATCGACGAGACAGGTGCCGTGCAGCCGACTCGTACCGTCTTACTCGGCGAGCGCGGTGTGAACTATCGCTACCATTACAATGCGATCCAGAGCTGGGCCGTATCCGAAACCGGCGAGGTCAGTAATGTCTATAGTTAGTCGGATTGTGTGGATCTACATTGCGCTGCTGGCCTGTCCCGCATTCGCGCAGGAAGGTCCTGAGCTTGGTGTCGCGGTTACAGCCGATCAGATCGCCAGCTGGGCAATCAGCGTCCAGCCCGATGGCACAGGCTTGCCGGCAGGGTCCGGTAACGCGGCAGCAGGCGCTGAAGTTTATGCAATGAAGTGTCTCGCATGCCATGGCTCGGAAGGCGCTGGTGGACTCAACGATCGGCTCGTCGGCGGTCATGGCACAATCTCCAGCGATACACCGGTGAGAACCATTGGCAGCTATTGGCCTTACGCTACAACAGTGTTCGATTATATCCGTCGCGCAATGCCGTTGATGCAACCGCAGTCACTGAGTAACGACGAAACCTATGCCGTCACCGCGTACCTTCTCGAACTCAATGGAATTATCAATGAGGGCGATGTCATGGATGCGGAGACCGTACCGAATGTCGAGATGCCGAACGCCGGAAATTTCATCTGGATCTACAGCGAAAAATAAACTGCTTGCGTTATAGGCGAGCACTTTTGATTCAAAACTAAGGAGTTACTATGTTTAAGAGCAATCGATTTCTCATCACTTGTAGTCTGGCTATTTTCGGCTTCGGCCTGGTCGCAGGAAGCGCCATTCAGTTTGCCGGTGTCGCGGAGGCTGCCCATCACTCCAATCAAGTGTTCGAGCTACGAACCTACACGACGCATCCTGGTCGCCTTGAGGCGCTGCACTCGCGCTTTAGAGATCATACGGTTGAGCTTTTCGAGCGTCATGGTATGACCAATGTCGGTTATTTCGTGCCGCAGGAAGCACCACTCGCTGACAACACGCTGATTTATCTTCTTGCGCACGACAGTCGTGAGGCGGCCAAGGCTAGCTTTGCTAATTTTGTGAACGATCCGGATTGGAAGAAAGCACGGGCTGAATCAATAAGCAGTGGCGATATCGTTGCGGGTATAACGAGTGTATTCCTGGATCCGACGGACTACTCGCCCATAAAGTAGGTCACGGCGATTTAGGGCGCCCGTAATTAGAGGGACCGAAATTGCGGGCGTTCTGCCGCGCCTAAGAACAGC
>Ga0209383_1000172_pt1 | contig 48050 bp, 45 predicted proteins | sample CoawatmetaG02DNA_FD_187510 | JGI IMG/M metagenome (GOLD analysis project Ga0209383, IMG submission 187510) | Marine microbial communities from the West Antarctic Peninsula - Coastal water metaG029-DNA (SPAdes) (version 2) | ecosystem: Environmental > Aquatic > Marine > Coastal ...
TAGCTAAGTATGGAAGAGATAACTGCTGAAAGCATCTAAGCGGGAAACTCACCTCAAAACTAGTTCTTCCTATAGAGCCGTGGTAGACCACCACGTTGATAGGCTGGATGTGGAAGCGCAGTAATGTGTGTAGCTGACCAGTACTAATAGCTCAATTGGCTTGATTTATGCACTGAAAAAAATTTTTAAATATAGTGATATTATTATTCTATAACCCCAGTTATTATACCTGGGGTTATATTTAATTTTAGAATGTTTTAAAAAAATATTGATATACTACAGAGTAGTTATAAACTGTCATATTTAAAAATGTTCAATATTCATCATCATTCAAACTCATTTATAAGTATAGAGGGAAGTAATAGTATAATTACATGTGACCCATGGATTGGAAAAACAGCTGATAATGGATGGTTTTCATACCCATTGAAAAATCAAAAAGATGTAGATAAAAAATTTTTCAATTCTGATTTTATTTATGTTAGTCATCTTCACTGTGATCATACTGACCCCAAAACATTAAAAAAATTTAAAAACAAAAATCTTACTCTCATTATAAAAAAATTTAATAATGGTGTGTTAAAAAGAAGATTACAAAAAATATTCCCCAAAAAAAAAATTATAGAAATAGATCCTTTTAAAAAAAAAAAAATAAACAAAGATTTTACTGTTGTAGTAATTCCACAAATCATGAGCAACTCTAGTGGACTGCCAGATAATATACAGTATGATATGGATACCTCTATTTTAGTCCAGTCAAATAAAACAAAAGAGGTATTTTACAACAACGTAGATATGCCCATCAATTTAAAAATACTAAAAAAAATAAATAATTTTTCAAAAAAAGAACTTAAAAAAAAAATAAGCATTTTTTGTTATGGTTTAGGAGCTGCATGCGAGTTTCCGCAATGTTTTCTAAATATTAATAGAGCAAAAGCTCAGAAAAAACTTGTAAAAGAAAGTTTAAATAATTTAAAAAAACTTTTGGAATATTTAAAACCGAAAGTTTTTTTCCCAGCAGGTGGAACCTATGCCATCTATGGAAAATTCAATGAATTAAATAAATACATTGCCCAGCCTAGTTTTCCACAAATTAAATTAGCAACCTCAAAGCTACAAACAAAAGTTTATAATATAATTGGCGGTGGTTGTATAAATTATGAAAATTCAAAATATTTTGCAAATGAAAAGAATATTGATATAGGCAATAATTTTGATGAGAAATTTATTCGTTACACTAAAAAATTAGATTATTATTATTTAAAAAAAAATAAAGATATAAACTTAATGAAGTTAGATAGCTTTTTTAATAAAGCAAAAATAAATTATTTTAGAATATTAGCAAATATAAAAGGAATTAATACAAAATGGAACATTGATTTTAATATTTACAAAAATTATGAAATAAACAAAAAATGTGTTATTGACAAAAAAAAGTCAAATTTATTAAAAATTTACCAGTTAAGCAATCATAACTCAGGTTCTAAGAATATTTATAAATTAGAATGCCACCTAGAATATCAGTTATTTGAATCTTTGCTTAGAGGAAAATTTCCATGGAACACTTCATTAACAGGATCCACCATTATGTACAAAAGAAACCCAAATATATTTAATGTAGATATGCAGTTTTCATTAAATTTTCTGAGGGCTTAGTAATATTGCTTAAATGATTTTTTTTAGGATTGATTTAAGTGATAACCATGGATTGGGTCATTACAATAGAATCAAATCATTAATTAATTATTTAGATTTAACAGAATATAAAATAGTAATTGATGAGCTTCCAAAAATTCCTTTTTTTAAAAGTGAAGAAAAAAATATTTTACCATTATATGAAGGTCGTAGCTTATTTCGAAATGAAAGAGAAGATGCAAAAAATTTTGTAAAAATAACCAAATGTAAAATTAACAAATCTATAGTAGTAAAAGATAGCTACAGATTGGGTTTTACTTGGGAAAAATATATTTCCAAACATTGTAAAAAAATTATTTCAATTGAAGATTTTTTAGATAAAAAACATTTTGTAGATTATTACATTAATCACAGTCCTTTCTTTTTAGAGAATAAAAAAAATTATTCAAAAACTTTAAAATTGAATAATAAAAAAGATTGTAAATTCTTGTTAGGTCCTGGTTATGCTCTTTTTAATTCTACTTATAATAATAAAAAAAAAATTGTTTCAGATTTTGTTTTTTATAATGGAGGGTCTGGTGATCCTCTTATATATAAAAAGATATTACAAAAAATAAGCAAAATGAAGAACAATTTTTTTAAAATTAATGTGATTATTGGTCCATTAGCAAAAAATAGAGACTATGAAAAAATTTTTAAAAAATATAGAAATATAAAAATCGTATATCATCCTTCTAATATCCTAAATATTTTAAATGGCACTAAAGTGTTTATATCATCGGCAGGGGTATCAATGTTTGAGTCTTCATTTCTAAAAATACCAACATTGTTATTCAAAATGAGCGTTAAGCAAGGCTTGTCTGAATTAGAGTATGAAAAATTAGGGCATTACTTTTCTTTAAGTAAGGTAGATTTAAAGCACACTTCCAAAATAGTTAATTTGATTAAAATAATGTATGAAAATAATTCCAAAATAAAAAAAATGATGTTGAGGTCATCAGTAAATAAAAGAAATATTAAAAAAAATTTCAAAAAGAATTTAAAACTTTAATATGCAATTATATTCAAAACTAAAAGTAGATGATAAATCAATAAATGATTATTTGTTTTTTAAGAATCTCTTAATAAATAGAAAATACTCCCTCAATAATAAAAAGAAAATAAATAAATTAGACCATTACCAGTGGTGGTTTCAGAACCCACAATCTAGAAAATCATTTTTTATTTTAAAAGATAACAGACCTATTTGCATATCTTCATCTGATCACTATAAATATAAGAATTTTAATTTAATTTATTCTGGATTGATTAGTTGTGTAGAAGAAAATAACTTATTTGATATTTTGAAATCTATTAAAATTCAAAATGAATATTTGGATACTCAAAAGAATACATATTGTTTTATTAGTATAAATAAAAAAAATAATGTTTTAATGCATCATTGGAAATATTTTAATTATGAACCATTTCTTAGTGATAATAATTTTTTTAGTTTCATAAAAAAAAAATTGAATATTAAAAATAATGCAAAAATTTTTTTTAAAAAAATTAAATAAATGTATTTACACAAAGATAATAGTTTTTTTAAAAAATTAGAAAAATTTAAAAAAAATAAAGCTCTTATTTTAGAGAATGAAATATTTGTAAACTATGAACAATTACTTTTTTATTCTAAGAATATATCAAAGAAACTTATTAAAAAAAAAAAATTAATATTTTTATTAGGACAAAATAATTTAGAAACCATTTCAGGATACGTTTCTTTTGTTAATAGAAACTATTCTATTGTTCTTTTAGATTTTAAAATAAATGATATTTTTTTAAAAAATTTAATTAGTATTTACCAGCCAACTTATATTTTTTGTGAAAAATCAAAAATAAAAAATAAAAATTTATATAAATTAATTTTAAAGTTTAAATCTTATAATTTGTATCAAATAAAAAAAGAAATAGATTATTTTTTAAATCCAAATTTAATGTTGTTGATGTCAACTTCTGGCTCGACTGGCTCACCTAAATTAGTCAGACAATCGTATAAAAATGTTTCATCAAATACAAAACAAATAGTTAAGTATTTAAATATTACAAAAGAAGATATAACCATAACTTCTTTGCCTATTTCTTATGTTTATGGTCTGTCAGTTATAAACACACATTTGTTTGTGGGGGCTACCATAGTGCTAACCAATAGTAGTATGGTAGAAAAGAAGTTTTGGGATCTAGTTAAGAACTTAAAAGTAAATAATCTTTCTGGTGTGCCTTATAGTTATTCAATAATTGAAAAAATTTCAAGAAATGGTCTTCCCCCAACATTAAAATATACAACTCAAGCAGGGGGGAAAATGAATGATATTTTAATAAAAAAAATAATAGCAATTTATAAAAAGCAAAAAATTAAACTAATTCAAATGTATGGAGCTGCTGAGGCAACGTCTAGAATGTCCTATTTAAAATGGAGATATGCTGAAAAAAAAATAGGCAGTATTGGTAAAGCAATACCTGGAGGAAGTTTTTATTTAGTAGACAATAATGGGAGAAAAATTTTAAAAAATTTCAAAAAAGGTGAATTAGTCTATTCTGGAAAAAATGTTTATATGGGGTATGCAGAATGCCAAAAAGACCTATCTGTATCAGATTTAAATAATGGTTTACTTAACACAGGTGACATAGCATATAGAGATGAGGATAACTTTTACTATATTGTAGGAAGAAAAAATAGATATGTGAAAGTTTATGGGGCTAGGATAGATTTATCAGAATTAGAATCGATTCTTTCAAAAAAAGGCATAGACACAATTATGAAAGCAGGTGATGAAAATAAAATTTACATATATTTTAAAGATTCCTCTAAAATTATTGAAGGTATAAAATATCTTTCAAAAGTTACCCTGATTAATTCTAAAGTCTTTATGAGTAAGATTCTTACTAAAAAAAACCTAACAAATAATCTGAAATATAAAGTATAATTTAAAAGTGCACTTTTTAAATAATTTAATCAGTCAAAATGCTTATTCTTTAGATAAACATTCTAAAGATATATTTTTTAAGAAAAATATCAATTTTCTTACATCTTACCACTATAAAAGATCAAACTTATATAAAAATTATTTGAATGGAATAAATTACAAGCATAAAAAAAGTATTAGTTTATCAGATGTACCTTTTTTACCAGTAAGACTTTTTAAAGAATTTGATTTCTTGAGTATAAAAAAAAAAGAAATATTTAAAACACTTTTATCATCTGGTACTACAACAAATCAACCATCTAAAATTTATATTGATAAAACTAATGCTTTAAATCAAATGAAAGTCTTACAAAAAATTGTATATAACTTAATAGGAAACGCAAGACTTCCAATGTTAGTTATTGATAGTCAGAATAAAAGCCTTAATAGAAATAACTTTAATGCTAGTGCTGCAGCAATTAGTGGATTTTCAATTTTTGCAAATGAGACAGTTTATTTGCTAGATCAGAAAAATAATATTGATTACAAAATATTAAATATCTTTTTAAAAAAAAATCATAAAAAAAAATTTTTGATCTTTGGATTTACCTCTAATATCTATATCAACTTAATAAAAAAAATAAATATTAAAAAAATAGATAATAAAGATTTTTCAAATAGTTTTTTGATTCATGGTGGAGGTTGGAAAAAAATTGAAGAACAAAAATTAGATAGAAAATTATTTAATTCATGTTTACAAAAAAAACTAAAAATAGATAATGTTAGAAATTATTACGGCTTAGTAGAGCAAATAGGATCAATATTTTTTGAATGTAATTGTGGATATTTTATTGCATCAAATTATTCAGATGTAATAATTAGAGATAGGAATTTAGATGTATGTAAAAATGGAGAAACTGGTTTGGTGCAGTTATTATCTTTATTACCCTCAAGTTATCCTGGGCACAGTATATTGACAGAAGATATTGGTGAGATAGTAAATGACCATCGATGTAGTTGTTATGGAGGTGGAACAAGATTTTTAATCCATGGTAGATTAAAAAATGCTGAACTTAGAGGATGTAGTAATATTTAGTTTATGAATGACAATATGGAATATTTAGTTGGAAAAAAAGCAAAATTAGATACTTTTTTTGAACCATTTAATTATAAAATTATTCATTTTTTAAATGAACTATCAATAGTACTCAATAATGATTTTAATAATAAAAATTTTCCAGATATAAAGGCATTATCTTTTTTTTGTAGAAAAAATAATATTTTAAACTTCAAGAATAAGCACCATAATCAAGATTCAGTCAGATTTGGTCTGGGTCTAATATTTCATATTACTCCATCCAATATTCCTACAAATTTTGCTTATTCTCTAATTTTTGGTTTAGTTACTGGAAATTCAAATATTGTAAAAGTTCCATCAAAAAAATTTGATGAAATAGAGATAATTTGCAAATCAATTAATCATATTCTAAATAAAAAAAAACACGTTGAGATAAAACAAATGATAGCAATTGTTAGATACGATAGTAACAGTGATTTCTTAACAAAAAAATTTTCATCCATATGTGATGCTAGATTAATTTGGGGAGGTGATAAAACAATAGCTAATATTAAAAAATTTGATACTAAACCTAAAAATATAGACATTCCTTTTTCTGATAGATATTCTATTTCTCTTATTAACGCTGGAAATTTTTTAAAATTATCTAATTATGAGCTTTCGATCTTAATTAAAAATTTTTATAATGATACTTATGCCGTTGATCAGAATGCCTGCTCTTCTCCACATTTAGTTTTATGGCATGGTAAATTTATAATAAAAGCTAAGAAAAAGTTTTGGCAGCATTTGAATAATTTGGTAAAAAGCAATTATGATTCTCCACTTATTTCTACTGTAGATAATTATTCAAAATTAGCTTCAGAAATTATAAAGAATAAAAACATTCATTCATTTAAAATTTTCAATAAATCTCTATATGTGGTCACATTAAAAAAAATACAACCTAAGCTCTTTGTTGAAAAAACTAAATGGGGTTTTTTTTATGAATGTAATATTCAAAATTTAAAGCATATTAATCATGTAGTTAATAGAAGCTTGCAAACCCTGACATACTTTGGTTTTTCAAAAAAGTTTCTTCAAATTCTTTTTAGAGAAAATAACTTTAATGGTATAGATAGAGTGGTTCCACTTGGCCAAGCTTTGAGTATTAATCTAGTTTGGGATGGATATGATTTGACAAAAGTTTTGTCTAGAGAAATTGAAATTAGATAACTTATGAAATTAAGTAAAAATCAAATACTTAAAATACAAAATAATAGGGACCCATACCTTCTAATGGATTATGCTACAAAAGTTATTCCAGGAAAATCTGTAGAAGGATATAAAATTTTAAAAAAAAATGAATGGTTTTTCAAAGTTCATTGGCCTGGCGATCCAAATATGCCTGGTATGCTTCAAGTAGAAGCTATGGTTCAAATGTCATCTTTAATAGTTTTTACACTGCCAAATATGAGTAAAAAAATTCTATATCTTGCTAATTCTAATAATATAAAATTTTTCAAAAAGATTATTCCAGGAGATAAGCTAAAAATTACCTCTAAATTAATTTTTAATAGTAGAGGTCTATATAAGTTTGAGGCAGAAGGTTATGTTAAAAATAAAATTGCCTGTAAGGCTGACTTCACACTTGTTTTACCAAGTTCAGTTATTGTTAGTCCTGACAAAAATAAGAATAAACAATCAGGCTAAAATTTTTTTATAGACAAGAGTGAAAAAAGCACATATATGATGACTATATGCCAGTATCATCCTCATGGTTTGCTAAGCCTAGGTTAGTCGAAAAACTTAAGCACTTTCATGATCATTTAAGGAAAAATGACGGTAAAATTGGAACGTATCATAGAGGTATTGAGCTAAATTATAATAATGCTTGTAATTTAAGGTGTAAGTATTGTTTCACAGGATCACCCTTAGGTGACCATGTTAAAGATTTTCTAGAAATTGATAAAATTAAAGAGCTAGCAGATGAAGCAGATGAAATGGGCTTTATAGAGTGGGATTTACAGGGTGGAGAATTACTTTTATGGCCCGATAAATTGTTTAATGTATTAGATGCAATTAAACCCGAAAGATTTTATTTATATTTAACAACAAATGGATTTAAAGCTGATAGAAAAATGATCAAAGAACTTGCTAAGCATGGAGTTAGTAGAATGTCAGTTAGTATAGATAGTATGGATCCAGAATTCCATGATGAAATGAGAGGAAGAAAAGATTCTTGGAGAAGAGCAATACAGGCTTTAGAATATATTCAGGAGGCAGGCATGGATCCTTATTTAAATGTTACTGTTGGGCATTATAATGCAAAGAGTGAAGATCTTAAATTGTTACTAGACTACTCAAAAAAAAAGAAATATCGAACATTGGTTAATGTTGCATGCCCTACTGGAATGTGGAATCAGGTTCATGATGTTGTTTGTGACGAAGAAGATATTAAACACGTAAGAGAATTAAGAAAAGAGTATAAAAACCTGAATAGAAATTTATGGAATCCATTTGATCCTAAAATGGAAAAAATTATGGGCTGTACAACAGTAAATAGAGTTTATATAACTTCCATCGGTGATGTACTTGCCTGTCCCTACGTTCATATAAAGATAGGAAACGTGTATAAACAAACATTAAAAGAAATTACTGATTATGGTTTTAGCATCAAGCATTTCAGAAATTATAGTGAAAAATGTTTAGCAGGTGAAGACTTAAATTTTATTAAAAAATTTAATTCAACTCCAGGAAAAACAATTTTTAACCCTGTTAAAGCAGATGAAATATTCAAAAAAGAAGATTTTGTAGATTAATTGTTACAACATTGAAATGCATCCAAGATCTTTAAAAAACAAAAATATTGTTATTACTGGATGCAATAAAGGTATTGGTAAATCAACACTAGAAGACTTTGCAAAACAGGGAGCCAATATTTTTGCCTGTGTAAGATCTAGCTCCATTGAATTTAAAAGGTTTACCTCTTCGATAAAAAAAAAATACAAAGTTAATATCTATATTATTAAATTAGATTTATCAAAAAAATCAAGTATTTCAAATTGTGTTAATGAAATATACAAAATTAGTAAAAATATAGATGTTTTGGTAAATAATGCTGGAATATTATTTAACTCTTTATTTCTAATGACCTCAGAGAAGCAACTTAATGAAATGTTCCAAGTTAATTATTTTTCACAAGTTTATCTAACTCAAATTATTTCAAGAGGTATGACAAAAAATAAAAAAGGTAACATTATTTTTGTTTCATCAACATCTGGCATCAATGGAGATTATGGTAGATTTGCATATTCAAGCTCAAAGGCAGCAATTTTATCGGCAGTTAAAGCTTTGTCTAAAGAATTATCTCATTATAATATAAGGGTTAATGCAGTATCACCTGGTTTGACAGAAACTGATTTAATGCTTTCTAACACTAAAGAAAATATTATAAAATCAGAAATTGAAAAAATTTCTCTAAAGAGAATTGCTAATACAAAAGAAATTTCAAGCGTTATTCTTTTTTTAGCCTCTAAAGAATCCTCATATATTAATGGTCAAAATATAATCATTGATGGGGGTAGTTTATGAAAATAAGTAAGCTTAAGGATTTTGCTAGAAATATTAGAAAAAATATAATTTTTACTGCTTTCAAAGCAGGCTCTAAGAGTGCTCATATTGGAGGAGCTCTTTCTGTGGCTGATATCATGGCTGTCTTATATGCTGGTGTTATGAAGATAAAAAAATCCAAAATCATTGATGATAAGAGGGATAGATTTATACTAAGTAAAGGACATGCATGTTTAGCTTTATATTCTGCCCTAGTGGAAAAAAAATTCCTAAAAAAAAAAGACCTAGAAACATTCGAGTCAGATGGTAGTGCTTTACTAGGTCATCCAATTATAAATAAATTATCAGGTATAGAATTCTCTACTGGAAGCCTAGGTATGGGCATATCATTAGGAGTAGGAGTTGCACTTGCAGCAAAAAGAAAGAAAAAAAACTATAAAACCTATGTCATTTTGGGGGATGGGGAGTGCAATGAAGGTTCAGTTTGGGAGGCAATATTGTCAGCAAACCAATTTAAACTTGATAATTTGATTATAATTGTTGATAGAAATAACTTTCAACAAACAGGAAAAAACTCTTCAATAATGGATTTAAAAAATTTAAAAAATAAATTTAAAAGTTTTGGGTGTGAAACAATCGAAATTGATGGCCATAATATAAAAAAATTATATGAGGTTTTAGTTACTAAAAAAGTAAATCAAAAACCTAAAGTCGTAGTGGCTAATACAATTAAAGGAAAAGGTTTTAAATTGTTTGAAAATAACAACAATTGGCATCATTCTGTTGTAACTAAATCAATTTATAAAGAAATTTTACAGGAGCTATAGATTTGTTATGGGTATGGAAAAAAATATAAAGCTTTGGTCTAGTCTAGGCATGAGAGCTACACTTGGGATGATTGCAATGGATTTGGCAAAAAAATACCCAGACTTGATGATTACAACTTCAGATGTATCTACTTCTGCTGGATTAGATCGTTTTAGAAAAAAATACCCCGAAAAATTTGTAGATGTTGGTATCGCTGAACAAAATTTAATTGGTATCTCAGCAGGATTGTCTAGTGAGGGCTTCAAGGTTATATCAACAACCTTTGCACCCTTTCAAACTTTAAGATGTTGTGAGCAAATTAAGGTTAATTTGGGTTACATGAAAAATAAAGTATGTATGATAGGATTAGCTAGTGGATTAGTGTTAGGTAATTTGGGGTTTACTCATTGCTGCATTGAGGATGTGGGGTCATTAAGATCAATACCAAATATTACAATAGTAGTTCCTTCTGATCCCTTTGAATTATTTAAAGTATTAAGTGAAGCTATAAATTATAAAGAATCAGTTTATATAAGATTGACAGCTGGATCAAACACTCAAATTATAAACAAAAAAGACTATAAGTTTAAAATTGGAAAAGCAGTAGAGATTTTACCTGGCGAGGACGTTACAATTATTGGGTGTGGAAATATTTTAGGTAACTGTTTAGAAGCAGCATCTATTCTTAAAAAAAAGAATATTGGATGCTCTGTAGTTAATATGCATACAATAAAACCTATAGACAAAGAAAAGATAAAAAGTATCGGAAAGAAAAATAAATTAATCTTAACAGTAGAAGAGCACAATATTATTGGAGGTCTAGGAACTGCTGTTGCAGAAGTTTTGTCAGAGGAGAAACATAATTCTAAGTTAGTAAGAGTAGGAATTAATGACTTCTATTCATCAGGTGGCAGCTATCAATATTTACAAAATATTTATGGACTATCAGTAGAAAAAATTATAAAGAGTGTTCTTTCAAATATAGAAAGTATATGAAAAATAAAAATAAATATATCGATATTTTTACCAAGTCTTTATCAATAGATAAAAAAAAATTTACAGAAAAAATAAAATATAATGATGTACCAGAGTGGGATTCAATAGGTCATATGACCTTAATGTCTGATTTAGAAGAAGGTTTTAATATTTCTATAGATACAGATGATATCATTGACTTTAGTTCCTTCAAAAAAGGAATAGAAATTTTAAAAAAGTATAAGGTTAAATAGCAATTTTTTTATTTAGTAAAAATTAAATAATTAAATTCTAATAATTCAAAAAAATATTACAAAAGCACACCTGATAAAGTTTTTTATGGTTTACAAAAAAAACAGTAATAGTATGTTGTTAAAATAACTTTAAACTGAATCTAAAAAAATTATGTATAATAATAAAGTAGTCTTAATTACAGGTGGAACAGGGTCTTTTGGAAAATGCTTTGTTAGAAATACTTTAAAGAAATATAATCCAAAAAAAATTATTATTTTTTCTAGAGATGAACTTAAACAATTTGATATGCGGCTTGATTTTAATTCTAATAAACTTAGGTTTTTTTTAGGAGACGTAAGAGATAAAGAGCGACTAAAAAGAGCCTGTGGTGGGGTTGATATATTGATTCATGCAGCGGCTCTTAAGCAAGTTAATGCTGCAGAATATAATCCTGATGAATATATAAAAACAAATATTTATGGAGCTCAAAATATCATAGATGTGGCTATTGAATGTAAAATTGAAAAAGTGTTAGCTTTATCAACTGATAAAGCAAGTAACCCTATAAATTTGTATGGCGTAACAAAACTTGCTTCTGATAAGTTGATGATTGCAGCCAACAATATTTCAAATAATAAAACAATATTTTCAGTAGTAAGATATGGAAATGTCTCTGGATCGAGAGGCTCTGTAATACCATTATTTAAAAAATTGTCAGAACAAAAAGAAAAATTTTTACCTATAACAGATAAAAATATGACGCGCTTTTGGATAACCCTCAACCAAGCCTATCAATTTGTGTGTAATGCCTTAGAAAATATGAAAGGTGGTGAAATTTTTGTACCTAAAATTCCCTCTGTAAAAGTTGTAGATTTAGCAAGTGCTATTAATAATAAAATGAAACACAAAATAATAGGAATTAGACCTGGAGAAAAGTTACACGAAAGTCTAATCAGCAAAGAGGAGGGCAAACATGTTCTTGAGTTTAAGAAGTATTTTATAATACAGCCAGCTATTATGTTTGTTAAGAGAACAAATTTTAATTTAAATTCAACAGGAGAAAAAGGAAAAAAATTAGCCTATGACTTTGAATATACATCATTTAATAATAAAAAATATCTTACATTAAAAGAAATTAAAGAATTATAGAATAATTTTTACTAACGAGCATACAAAGCTACTTACTCTTTCAATGCTAGAAAAATATATTTGGAAATTAAGATTAAATGTGTAATGTAAAAACTATACACTAATTATGAATATCAAATTTTAAAAAAAAAAAAATTATGAATAAATACAAAATAGGAAATTACAATATAACAGAAAACTCAACACCATTTATTATTGCAGAACTATCAGCCAATCATAACGGAAAACTATCGAATTTATTTAAACTTATTGATAAAGCAAAAAAAGCTGGTGCAAATGCAATTAAGCTGCAAAGCTATACTGCCGAATCCATGACACTTAATTCTAAGCGAAAAGAGTTTTTAGTAAAAAAAGGCCTTTGGAAAGGTAGTTATCTTTATGATCTTTATATCGAGGGATCAACACCATTGGAATGGCATAAAAAAATTTTTGATTATGCTAAAAAAAAAAAAATTCTATGTTTCAGCACCCCTTTTGATGCTCAGACCGTAAAGTTTTTATCTAAGTTAAATGTCCCAGCATTTAAAATAGCATCTTTTGAGATTACTGATATCCCATTAATTACTGAGGTGAGTAAAACAAAAAAACCAATTATTATTTCAACAGGCATGGCATCCATTAAAGACATAGACTTAGCCGTTTCTGTAGCTAAAAAAAATGGTGCTAAACAGATTGCCTTATTACACTGTATTAGCAATTATCCTACAAATCCAAAAGACTATAATCTGAAATTTATAAATAAATTAAAAAAGAGATATAATTTAATAGTAGGTCTTTCAGACCATACACTTGGTAGCATTACAGCTATTAGTTCTGTACCTTTGGGAGCAAAAATCATAGAAAAACATATTAAATTACCTGGTGAAAAAGGCTTGGATAGTAAATTTTCGATGGATACAAATGAGTTTAAAAAATATATTGATTTCATTAAACAATCTTTCTCAACTTTAGGTACGGAGAACTTCAATAGAAGTATAATTGAAGGGGAAGCTATAAAATTTAGAAGGTCAATATTTGTTTCCAAAGATGTAAAAAAAAATGAGTTAGTAACAAACTCAAATATTAGAGTTGTGAGGCCAGCAAATGGACTTCACCCCTCATTTCATAAAAAAATTTTAGGAAAAAGGTTTAAACTTCCTAAAAAAAAAGGAACACCATTGAAATTATCTGATATAAATATTAAAAAAACTAAATTAGTAAAATAAAAAAAGATCAAAATTATGAAAAATGTATTTATTATTGGTGAAATTGGAATTAATCATAATGGTGATTTAAAAGTTTGTGAAGAGTTAATCAACCAAGCAAAAGATTGTGGGTGTGATGCTGTAAAATTTCAAAAAAGAAATATAGAATTAGTTTATACTAAAGAATATCTAGATGCCAAAAGAGAAAGTCCTTGGGGTGATACTCAAAGAGCTCAAAAAATGGGTTTAGAGTTTGAATATGAGGATTATAAAAAAATAAATGAGATGTGCAAAGTAGCTAATATAAAGTGGTTTGCTTCAGCTTGGGACTTAGATAGTCAAGATTTTATACAAAAATTTAATTTAAAATTTAATAAAATTGCAAGCCCAATGATTGTTTACAAAGATTTACTTTTTAAAGTGGCGAAAGAAAAAAAACATACATTTATATCGACAGGAATGTGTGAAATGATTGATGTAGAACAAGCAGTAGAAATTTTTAGAAAAGAAAACTGCTCCTTTGAATTAATGCATTGTGTTTCAACTTATCCAATGAAACCAGAGGAAGCTAATTTAAAAATGATAAATGTACTTAGAGAGAAATTTTCGTGTGATGTTGGTTATAGTGGACATGAAAGTGGACTTGCAATCTCAGTTGCGGCTGCAAGTTTAGGAATCACATCTTTAGAAAGACACATCACTCTAGATAGATCCATGTATGGTTCGGATCAGTCAGCATCTGTAGAACCCAATGGTTTGAAAAATCTAATAGATCAAATAAGAAAAATTGAAAAAGCAATGGGAGATGGTGTAAAAAATTTTTCTGCTGATGAAAAAGTTAATGCTGAAAAATTAAGACAGCATATTTATTAATTAAAACTTTATGCAACTAAAATTAGGGATAATGCAAGGAAGATTGCTTCCCAAAATTGATGGAAGATATCAATGCTTTCCAGCTTTTAACTGGCAAAAAGAATTTTATTTAGCAAAAAAATTAAGTTTAAAAAAAATTGAATTTATATTTGATAATTTTTACCCACATTTAAACCCGCTTATCTCAATAGATGGCTTAAAAGAATTAAAAAAAATTCAAGTTTTGACTAATGTTAAAGTAGAATCAATATGTGCTGATTATTTTATGGAAAATCCAATATTCATAGATAACTTAGATCAATCTAAACTAAATTTATTAACGTTAGAAAAAATTATTAAAAATGCGAAATTTTTAAACGTTAAGAATATTATTTTACCATGCGTTGATCAATCAAGCTTAAACTCTAAAAAAAAAATAGATTTGTTTGTGGCTAGAATGAATAAAATTAAACATTTACTTGATAAGACAAAAATAAATATCTCATTAGAAACAGACTTACCACCTAAAAAATTTTTGACTTTGATTAATAGATTTAGATCTAAATATATAACTATTAATTATGATACTGGAAACAGTGCAGCTTTAGGTTACGATCCTGAAGAGGAGTTTAAGGCGTATGGATCAAAAATATCTGAAGTCCATATCAAGGATAGGCGCCATAAGGGAGGACCAATTCAACTAGGAAAAGGTGATGTTGATTTCAAAAAAATTTTTAAATTGCTTAAAAAAAATAATTACAAAGGAGATTTTATTCTTCAAATGTATAGAGATCAAAAAGGTCTAAGTATTTTTAAAAAACAATATAAAGTATTGAAGAAACTCATAGATGAAAAATAACATAGAATATTTTTTTAACATAAAAAAAAAAGTTATTGTGGTAGTTGGTGGCTCGAGAGGAATTGGTGCAAAAATTGCACAGGAACTTTCGTTATTGGGCTCTACAGTTATTACCTTAGGAAGAACAAAATTAAAAAAAAAAAATCATATAAAATGTTCTATAAAGAATGAAAAAGAAATAATGTCTGCACTAAAAAGAATAAAAAAAATTTTTGGAAAAATAGATGTTCTAATTAATGTTGCAGGTATTAGTGAGAGTACCAGTGAGTCTAAAAAATTACAAAATATATCAGATTTTAAACTGATATTAGAAACAAATCTAATTGGTATATATAAAGTTTGTAACATTGCTAAAAATTTTTTAAGAAATGGTTCTAGTATAATTAATATAACAAGTATTGCCTCTCAATTTGGGTTTCCAAATAACCCAGGATACATATCTAGTAAATCTGGTCTGTCTGGTCTTACGAGATCTTTAGCTTATGATTTATCTGAATTTGGAATCAGAGTTAATAATCTAGTACCAGGTTATATAAAAACAAAAATGACAATAAAAAGTTACAATAATAATAAATTATTTAATCTAAGAAAATCTAAAACTTTATTAAATAGGTGGGGAGAAGCAAAAGATTTAGTAGGAGCGGTAATTTTTCTTTCTTCAAAAGCTTCAAGTTATGTTACAGGGTCAGATATTACAGTAGATGGAGGCTGGTCCGTAAAAGGAATTTAGTTAATGGATTTAAATTTAAAAAAAAAAATTGTTTTAATTGCTGGTGCATCCAAAGGATTAGGGTATGTGATAGCAGAAAATTATATTAAAGAAGGTTCAAGGGTTATTATTACATCAAGCAATTTAAATAATTTAGATGAAGCAAAAAAAAAATTAAAAAAAAAGTATAAGCAAAGTTTGATTCACTCATATTTAGTTGATCATGAAGACCTATCTTCAGTAATAAAATTTAAGAAAAAAATAAACTTAAAATTTAAAGGTATAGATATTCTTATTAGTAGTGTTGGCTCTGGCATTGGCACTAAAGACGTTTTGATTAATAAAAAAAATTGGGATTACTCATGGAATAAAAATTTTTTATCTTTTAAAAATACTTTTGATTGTTTCTATCAATTAGTTAGAAAAAAGCGTGGAAATATAATCGCAATCTCTTCAATTGCAGGTAAGGAATTTTTAAATGCCCCTATTGAATATTCAGTTGCTAAAAAAACATTGAATTATTTTTGCAAGAACTTATCAAAAAAAATGGACAAAAATGTTAGAATTAACGTTGTTTCACCTGGAAATATTTTGCAAGATGGAAATTCATGGGATGAGAAAATAAAAAAAAATAAAAAAAAAATAATTAAATACATTGAATCAAATGTTCCCTTACAAAGATTTGCATCAGCAAATGAGGTGGCTAATGTAGTCTTATTTTTATCATCACCTAAAGCTTCTTTTGTTCATGGTGCCGAAGTTGTTGTGGATGGTGGACAGTTAAATCACTAGAATGTTTTCTTTAAAAAATAAAATTATTATTATAACTGGAGGTGCAGGACTGCTTGGAACAAATTTTGTGGAGGCAGTTTTAAGTAATGATGGTATTCCCATAGTATTAGATAAATCTCAAAAAAATATAAATTTTCTTAAAAAAAATTTATTATCTAAATTTAAGAAAAAAATTTTATCTTTTAAATGTGATATAACAAATGAAAAAGAGCTTGTTGTAATTAAAAAAAAAATATTAAAAAAATTTAATAAAATTGACAGCTTAATTAATAATGCTGCTAATAACCATCAACCAAGCTCTCCTAAATCTAATTTCTTAGAAAATTTTAATTTAAAAAATTGGAATGATGATTTAAGAGTTGGTCTAACGGGAGCTTTTTTATGTTCTAAAGTATTTGGTACTCAAATTTCAAAAAATAAAAAAGGTGGGACAATAATAAATATTTCTTCCGATCTTGGTCTTATTGCACCAAACCAAAACTTATATAAACAAAAAAAAGTCACTTCAAAAAAAGCTATATCTTATTCTGTTGTAAAAAGTGGAATGATTGGTTTAACTAAATACTTATCAACATATTGGTCAGATAATAATGTCAGGTCTAATTGTTTGTGCCCTGGTGGAATACAAAATAATCAAAACAAAAGTTTTTTAACAAAGATCGAAGAACTTATACCACTAAAAAGGATGGCAAAAAAAAATGATTATAATAGCACTATCGTTTGGATGTTATCAGATGAAAACTCTTATATGAATGGTGCGGTCATTTCTGTGGATGGTGGGAGAACAGCTTGGTAGAGAGTCCAACCAAAAAAAAAAATTTAATTATTCTTTTTTTTAATATTATTAGCAAGTTTACAAAAAAGAAAATTTTTTTATTATTCCCCTTAGTTATAATTGGAGCTTTTTTTGAGATTTTTCTATTATCCCTTATTCCAATTTTTATTGATTTTTTTATAAATGATAATGAAATCGGTAATAGTAGTGTTTTTCTAGCCCTTTTTATTGATATGTCATTTCTTCAAAATAAATCATACAATTTAAATTATATTATTTATTTTTTAATTTCTTTTTCAGTAGTTAAATTTTTATATGACTGTTTTTTAGTTATTTATCAAACAAAATTAGTTTTTTTTATTAAAAATATTATGCAAAAAAAATTATTAGAAAAATATTTGTCTAATAAACTTATATTCTTTAAAAAAGAAAATACCTCTATTTTAGTTAGAAACTTAACTTCAGAGATTAGCTTTATGCTTTCTAGAGTACTAAATCCGGTAATGACACTTTTTGTAAGTTCAATTATTATATTTTTTTTCATCACTTATCTTTTTATTTATAATCCTAAGGTTTTTTTATTTTTATTAGCACTAGTTGTATTATTATTTTTTATTATGAAATTTTTAACTTTTAAAATATTAACTAGAAACAGTTTTAGCCAGCAATTAAATGATGGTGAATGGATTAAACATATTCAGCAAATTTTTGGAGCAATTAAAGAAATTAAGTTAGTTCAAAAAACAAATGAGTTTCTAAATATTGCAATGCATACTGCTATAAAAGCAAATCAAGCACATACAAAAAATACATACTTACCTCTGTTGACAAAACATGCATTAGAATTTTTAGGATTGTTAGTTTTAATTTTAGTAATTAGTTTATCTTTAATAGCTGACAGTGATAAGATTGAAACAATTAAGTTAATTTCAGTATTTGGTTTTGCATTATTTAGAATGTTGCCAATAATTAACAAAATGTTTATGTCTTTACAAGCATTAACAGCTGGAAGGGTAAATTTTTTAAGCTATATGAATACCATAAATGATAATAGTTTTTTGGATGAAACAAATAATGATTTTAGATTAGCACAGGTAAATTTTAAAAATATAGAATTAAAAAATATTCACGTCTCGTATGGAAAAAAAATTTTAGATTTTAATCAATTTAATATTAATAAAGGTGATTTTATTGGAATAAAAGGAGTTACTGGATCTGGTAAAAGTACTTTTTTAGAGATTTTGATGGGTTTAAATACTCCAGACAAAGGGTCAATTTTAATTGATGGAATATCTATTCAAAGTATAAAAAATAATTGGTACAATAGCATTTCTTATGTGCCTCAAGATATTTATTTATTAGATGATACAATTGAAAAAAATATTATTTTTTATAGAGATGAATTTAATAAAAATAATGATAAATTAATGAATGCTATTAATATTAGTCAAATAGGTGATTTTATCAATAATTTAGAAAAAGGAAGCAAAACAGTTATTGGAGAAAGGGGGGCCAGAATATCTGGAGGTCAAAAACAGAGATTGGGTTTTGCAAGAGCTTTGTATGATCCAAAGCCATTAATTATTTTAGATGAAGCAACAAGTTCTTTAGATAGTAAAACTGAACTAAAAATAATCAATAATATTATGCAAATTTCAAAAAATCATACTATAATCATGGTTGCTCATAGAGAGTCAACATTAGAACATTGTTCTAAAATATATAATTTAAAAGATTACCAGCTAATACAAGAATAAGATAATGAAAAAGTATTTATTCATGGTAGATCACAAATTACGAGATCTAATTTCCATTCTAGTCATAAAAAAAAAACTTGAAAAAGTAGGAGATAAAGTTTTTTTTTGTAGAAACGGTATGGAGCTACCAACAGCCATTGTAAAAGATGTCGATGTTGTAGTTCTTACACAAGTTTATACTAAAAATTGGAGAAAAGTTGCATTAGACTTAAAAAAAGTTGGTTGTAAAGTTGTAAGCATGCCATCTGAAGGAAACCCATATACAGCAAAAGGTAAACATATTATCTCTTCTGGTAATAATTTAGGTTATGATAATTATCTAGATTTATTGTTTGTGTGGAGAAAAAAAATCTATGACTTAACATATAAACTAAATCAAATTCAAAAAAAAAAAATAATATATTCAGGCTTTCAGAGACTTATTAGTTATACAGACAAATACAAAAGATTAAGAAACAATATAACAAAAAAGTATAAAAAAAATAATAAAATCAATATAGTTTTTGTTTCAAATTTTGTTGGTGGGGACTATCATGATTATCCGGACTTTAGATATCGAAATGAAATAACAAAAGATGCATCTAAAAAGGAATCGATACATAGAAAAAAATGTATTGAATTTATAAAAGATACAATAGAAAAATATAAAGCTGATATTCATGTTATTATTAAACTACATCCTTACGAAAAACCTAATATTTGGGAAGCAAAATTTGAAAACTATAAAAAGCATATTTCATTTTCAATCGGAGATTATATTGAGGGAGTGTTAGAGCAGGCAGATATTATTATTGGAAGAGATTGTCACACAATGTTTGAGGCATTATTGTTAAATAAGTTAATTTTAAATTTATCTTTAAAAGGCAATATGTATGAAGAAATTCAATCAGAAAAAAATACTTTTCCTATAATTTCTAAAGTAGAGGATATAAAAAAATTTATAAAAGATTTAAAAAAAAATAAAAGAGTTAATAGAAAAATTTTACATGACTTTAGATTTAGAAAAAAAAAATTAGAAACAATAGATATAGTTTTTAAAAATTTAAGAAATTTAGAATCTAAAAACAAAAATAGATTAAGTCGATTTTATAAAATGAAACAAATATTAAAATATATGATATTTGTTTCATTTGATTACTTTTTGCACGATTTTTTCTATCTGAAAAATAAAAAAAAAGTAAAATTTGGTAAAACGTTCTTTATTGATTATAGAAATAGAGTGGAAAAACATTATCATAAAGCAGATATAGATTTTATTGAAAAATTTTTACCTAATTAATTATAAAATGAAAAGAAAAACTATTTTTTTGAGTTTACCTTACCCATCATCAATTAAAAATTTGATAAGTGATGAATTTTTAAAAAAATTTAAAGGGCATAAGATAATTATTTTTTCTTGTCTTTTAAAGTTAAATAGTAATTTTTTAAAAACATTAAAAAAGCATAATGTGATTTATGTAAAATATAATCGTCCAAATTTCATAATAAAAAGTATTACTTTTCTTATTAATAATTTGACAACAATTAGGTTATTAAAAAAAAAAAATATTACTACACTAGAAACTTTTATAAAAATGCACAATAGCAAGTGTTCTAATGAAATAATTAAACCTTTTAGATTTTTAAATAATAAATTTTTAAAGTTTTTTTCCTATTTTAATTTTTTTATCTTAATTCTTAAAATAATTAGATTTTTAGTAATGTTATTTACTTCATCTAGTTATATTTTTTTATTTATTAAATATAAACCAGATATTTTTTTTACAGCGCATCCATTTGCAAATGAGGATTTACCACTTCAGCAAATTTCAAATATTCTTAGGTTGAAGAAAATAGCTCTCATACATAGTTGGGATAATATTACGAGCAAATTTAAAATGCATTTTAATTATGATAAAATTTTAGTTTGGAACAAAATACAAAAAGATCAATTAAAATATATATATGAGTATGCTGATTCAAAATTAAAAATAGTTGGGGCACCATTTATTGATGATTTTGTTAAATACAAAAAAATTGAAAAAAAAAAATTTTTTAAAAAAAATAAATTAGATATTAATAAGAAATTAATTGTAATTTTTGGAACATCGGAACATTATGTACCACACCTTGAAAAAATTTTTATTAAAATTAATGATATAGTTGATAATAAAGAATTAATAAAAGACACTCAACTTTGGATAAGACCTCACCCAACATCAAAACTTGATTATGAAAAAATTTTTAAAAATAAATTGTCTATGTGCATGAAACCCCCAAAATCCTTTGTAAGTTTAAACAGTTCAATTATTGGTAATTATAAAGAGGAAAATATGTTTTTTATTAATTTAATTTATCATAGCGACTTAGTAATAAACTTTTTTTCTTCAACTATAATTGATGCGACATATTTTAATAAGCCTATTATAAATCCATTGATTGAATTTAAAAATAAGAAAGACTCTTATTGCTCAATTAGCTCGTATGTTAATAACTGGTCTCATATGAAAGATATTAAGAATACGAATGGTGTATCATTTGTAACAAACTATACTATGTTAAAAAAAGAAATAAATAGATATTACTTAAATAAAAACTTCAAAAGTTTAGGAAGAAAAAAAATATTTGATACTCAAATTAACTTTAATCTTGGTAGAAGTAGGGTAGCTATTGCAAATGAAATTATTGAATAATACTAGAATAAAAAATTTTTTTAATAAATCTATAAATGTTAGATTTAGTCTAAAAAATAATGTTAACTTTTTATCAATTATTGTTTTTTTTATAATTGCTCCTATTTTTATTAGTGTCAATAGTGACTTTTCAATTAAATTTGATGTAGTTGGTAAGTTTGACCCTGTAAATAGGAAAGGATTATACACTACTTTTCCAATAAGTGTTTTTATAACTATTTTATTAATTTTTTTAATAAAGCCTTTCAAAATTAAAAGTGACTTAGTTCTTCTTAATTTACTTATTTTTTTAAATATATTTATTCACTTAGTTATTAGTGATAATATTAGTTCTAGGCTTTTAAAGTCTTCAATAGGCTTAATTGTTTTATTCAATTTTTATCATATTTTTATCAAATTTAATCAAATTGTTTTTAAAAAAATGGATGGTGATAAAATTATTAATTTTATGGCTTATATTTGGATAAGTATTCTTATGTTTAATTATATGGGTATCTTGCAAGGTGATGAAAAAATGTTTGGTATGTCAATAATAAAAATTTATAATTTTTTTGATTATTATCCTGTTATATTGTGTTTAATTTCAATTTTATTTTTAAAAAAAGATAAAAAATCACTACTTATATTTGTCACACTGTCAATTCCGTCAATTTATATTTTATATTTGACACAATCAAGAACTCTACAAATTGCCTATTTAAGTGTAATACTTATTTCAATAATTCTTTTTGTTTTTGATAAATATCATCATAAAACTTATGAAACATTATTCCTATATCAAAAATTTAAAATTATTTTATTTATTTCGTTATTAATATCTATCTTGCTTTTTACTTCAAATTTAATTGAACAAATTCGATATACAGATGATCATTTAAAAACTTTGGCTTATCGCTCTAATGATTTAAGTTTATTTTTAGATCAGATAAATATTAATAATATTCTATTACCACACATAAAAGATAAAACGATGATGAGCTTACATAATCAATATTTTGAACTTTATAATTGGCATGGAATTTTCTTATTATATTACTTGTATTATTTTTTTAAAATTATTAAAAAATCTTTTATTAAAAACCCACTTTCAACAACACTAGTAACAAGTTATTTATTTATTGCATCACTTATGATGCTTCCGCTTACACATCTTCATACTGGGATAGTAACTATTTATATATATTCGTTATTATCATCATATGCCTTTAACAAAAGCTATTAACTTTTTCATGTCTTCAATGTGATGTTGATAGGAGTATTTATTTTTAATGTGTGCTTGAAGTTTTTTCAAAAGCAGCATTTCTTTTTTTTGACCAATCTTTAGATACTTAATTATACACCTATAAATATGATTACTATCAACCTTTGAAACAGTTAATTCATGAGCAGAAATAATTTCAATTTGAGCGGTTTTATTACTAACTAATGATAAAACATTTAGAGCAGATGCTTCCAAAACACTATAACCAAATGCCTCACAAAAAGAAGGTTGTAAGTATAAATGTGTTGTTTTTAATAAATCAGTTTTTTTTTTAAAACTTGCATTAATAAATACTTCAATATTTTTATCTAAACCCCTTTTTTTTATTTCATTTTTTAATAAATCAACGCCATCACCTTTTTGTCCAATTATATTATATTTGAAAATTTTTTTTTCTTCTTTAAGCAATAATAATGCATCAAGTGTTTGAAAAAGACCCTTTCTTTTAAAACTTGATTTTGTTAGCCAAAGTATTGAGGTTAGGATTAATCTTTTTTTCTTAAAAAATTTTTTTTTAATTTTTTTAGATATAATTTTATTATAGTTTTTGTTTAATTTTAAAGGAATCAGATAACAATTTGTTAAACCTAATTTTTTTGTTAAATCGATTAACTGAGATTTAGATACACAAATATTAATATCAGTTAATTTAAGTGATAAGAAATTCACTACTTTGTATAACCAGGATGATGTAAACCATGTTTTCTCCCCAGATTTATCTTCAAAGTGAATAGCACCTGTGCAAATTACTTTCTTTAAAAAAATTTTTGAAAATAATATTGCTGGAAAAGATCTCCCCCACCATGAGCAATAAATTAAATCATATGAGATGAAATATCTTAAAAATGTAAATAAATTATTTATTACTTTAACACTATTGAATTCACTTAAAGCATCAATATCAGGTTTGTAAAATTCCCATTTTTTAATGTATTTCGAATTTACTGGAATATAATATAATATTTTCATATAAACTTTATTAATAACACATAAAAATTCTAATGAAATATCTATTCCTTAGTTACTACTATCCTCCAGATATTGGTGCTGGAGCATTTAGATCAAAATTTTTTGTTAATAATTTTATAAAAAAGCTTTCACAGAACGATGAATTAATTATAATTTCATCCTCACCAAATCGTTATGATGTTAATCTAAATGCTAACAAGGTAAATACAATAAATGATAAAAGAGTCAAAATTCACAAAATAAAAGTTTTTAATCATAAAGAAAAATTACCTCTAAAAATATTAAGTGGTATTAAATATTTTTTATATGCTTGCGTACTAATTTTTAAATCTAAACCAGATATATGTATTTCATCTACAGCACGAATTGTTTCAGGCTTAGCTGTCTATTTACCAAGTATATTTTTAAAATATAAATATTTTATAGATGTCAGGGACATTTTTAGTGAAGTAATGAGGGATATTTTACCTAAAAACTTTATTAATAAAATTTTAATTATTCTAATATATAGATTAGAAAAAAAAATTTTCTCATCTGCAACTTCAGTAAACTTTGTTTCTGAAGGTTTTAAAACCTTTATTAAAAAAAATAATATTATTCTAAAGGATGTAACATTTTTTACCAATGGCATGGATGAAATATTCATAGCCAATATGAAACCCTTAACTGTAAATTCTATAAAAAAAATTCTTTATATTGGCAACATTGGAGAGGGACAAGCATTAGAAAAAATTATACCAAATATTGCATCAAGACTTAATTATATAAATTTTACTATAATAGGTGATGGGGGAAAAAAGCTTTTTTTAAATAAGCTACTAATTAACAAAAAAATTACAAATGTTGAACTTTTAAAACCAAGGTCACAAGAAGAATTGCTAAATTCTTATAGGGAAGCTGATGCATTATTCTTACATTTAAATAATTATGATTCTTTAAAAAATGTTATACCTTCAAAAATTTTTGAGTATGCTTCATTTAATAAGCCGGTATTGGCAGGTGTTTCTGGATATACTAAAACATTTTGTAATCAATTTAAAAATTTTTATTTTTTTGAACCGTGTGATGTCGATGGTCTCATGAAAATAATTAAAAATTTAAAAGATAAAATGCCAATTAAAATGGAAAGTAACAATAATATACTTGACGAATTTAATCGAAATTTTTTAATGGAAAAGTATGTAAACCACGTCAAAAAAATGATTATATGAAAAAAATCATTATACAGTTTAATGAAGCAAACTTTGATATAATTAATAAATACGTTGATAAATATGATCTAAGTGGACTAAAAAGTATTCTTAATTTTCATACCAAGATAATAACATCATCTGAAAATGAATATAGTAAATTAGAACCATGGATACAATGGTATTCTTTCTATACTTCTAAGAGCTATAAGGAGCATAAAATTTTTCATTTAGGAGACTCGGAAAAAACAAATTTACCAACTTTTTTTGATGAAATTAATCAAAATAAAACAATAGGGTGCTTTGCATCTATGAATTTACCTTTTTCTAAAAGATTTAAAATTTTTATCTCTGACCCATGGTCAAGATTTAAATCAGATAAAACATTATCAAGTAAATTTGTATCTTCAGCAATAGAACAAATAATTAATTCTAATAATAAACTAAAAATTTCAATTACATCATTTATAGGAATATGTTACTTAATAGGTCTACCCAAAAATATACAAGATCTAAATTTTTTTTATTTAACTATAATATCGTTTATTAAAAAAGACAGATCAACACTTGCTGGTTATTTTGATTATTTTTTTATGCAATACTCGTTGAGGAGAATAAAAAATAATCAGTTGGATTATTCTATGATTTTTCTTAACGGTTTAGCTCATATACAGCATAGATTTTTATCTACTTGTGAATTTATTAATAATGATCTTTTATTTAATCAGGAGATTAATCAAAAAGATGAAGTTTATAAAATTTTAAAAATATATGATTTAATTTTTAAAAATATATTCAAAGAATGCTCAAAAAATTATGAAATATGGATTATAACAGGCTTAACTCAGAAAATTTATAAAAAGCCAAAGTTGTATTGGAGATTTATAGATCATGATTCTTTTTTAAAAAATTTTTTATTTTTTCCATTTGATGTTGACCCATTGATGACACGTGATTTTAAATTAAAATGTGAAGATAATTCTAATTTTATAGTAATATTAGATTTTTTAAAAAATGCAGTCATAGTTGATGAAAATGGCAATCAATTATGTAATGCTTTTGGATATATTGATATAGTCGATACTAATGAAGTTTTTGCTTCATTGATTTTAGATATAGATAAAGACAACAAATTTATTTTTTGGAATAAAAAAAAAATTAGATTAGATAAAAATTTAGAATTTGTTGCATATAAAAATGGAGAGCACCATCATCAAGGATGGGCTTTTTGTAATAATTTTTATGATAAAAAAGAAACCCCAATTTGGGAATTAGGAAATATAGTCAAAAAATGAATAAAATTTCAGCTTTAATTCCCTTAAAGTATATGGCAATCTTGCTGCCCCCTCTACTTGTTACAGGAAGTTTTTTACCAGATTTAGTAGTAAGCATAAGTTCATTATTTTTTATTTTTTACATAATTCAAAATAAAATTTATTTTCTCTTTAATAATATTATTTTCAAGTACTTAATTTTATTTTATTTTATTATTAATTTTTCAAGTTTATTGTCAGATAATATTTTATTCTCTTTAAGGTCATCTTTTCCATATTTTAGATTTATTATTTATTCATTATTAATTTATTATTTGTGCATTAAATTTCAAAATTTTCAGAAATTTTTTTATTACTCGCTGTTATCTACATTTTTAGTTTTAATTTTTGATGGTTATCTGCAGTATTTTAATGGTGAAAATTTACAAGGTTACTTGATTAGTCCCTCTTCTAGATTAGGTGGATTATTTGGTGATGAAAAAATTCTTGGAAGTTATCTTGCAAGGTTATTTCCTCTATTACTTTATTTTTTTTTTAATATTAAAAAAAAGACTAAATTGATGAATTTTTTCTTTTTTTTGATTGCGATATTAATAGAAGTTTTAGTTTTTTTGACAGGTGAACGAGGCTCTTTTTTTTTAATTACTTTAAGTTTAATATATTTGTTAGTTTTAATAGATAAACATAGAGGTATAAAATTTTTTCTAATTTTAATTTCATTTATTTTGATTTTTATACAGGTTTTAACTAATGAAGGATTGAAAAACAGAATGATAAAAATCACTTATAATGATTTGAGTTCTTCAGCTTTTTTTTCTAAGATTCATGAAAAATTCTATTTTACAGCTTTTGAAATTTATAAAAATAATAAAATATTTGGTTCTGGTCCAAATACTTTCAGAATTGAATGTAAAAAAATAAATATTGAAAACCAAACATGCAGTACTCATCCCCATAATACTTATATACAGCTATTAAGTGAAACTGGTATTTTAGGCTTCTCTACTATTTTTATTATTTTTCTTTATTTAGTATTTATCTCTTTAAAACAATTTTATTATTTGATGATTAAAAAAAACTACCTTTCAGATGGTGAAGTTGCTTTGGTTCTATGTTTTTTTATAACTCTTTGGCCAGTCATTCCATCTGGTAATTTTTTTAATAATTATATGTCAATTATTTATTTCTTGCCTTTGGGTTTTTATTTATCAACATTTAAAATTGTAAATGATAGTAATTAATATTTTTTTTTTAATTATCATATTATTTTTTCAAGATAGGATAATTAAATTTTACAATAATTTTATTAATATTAAAAAAGTCCCAAATACGAGCAAAAAACCCTTATTAGGTGGTTTTTTTATAATAATAAATATTTTGCTTTACTTTTCTTTGAGTTTTGATGAATTAAATCAATTATTCAGTCTTAATATTGATAAATATATATTTTTACTCTGCTGTATTTCAATTTTTATCATTGGCGCCTACGATGATTTATTTTTATTATCTCCTTCAACGAGAATTATTTTTATTTCAAGTATTTTATTTTTTTTCTTATCAAGTATTGATTACTACCAAATCTTTTTACTCAAATTACAATTTGTAGATTATTCTTTATCAATTGAAAGAATATCTATTTTTTTTACACTTTTTTGTTTTGTGGTTTTAATTAATTCAATAAATTTATTTGATGGTATTAATGGACAATCAGGTCTATATTTTTTTCAAATTTTTCTTTTGATTTATTTTAAAGGTGTAGAAAGTCAATTTATATTTTTATTATTAATCTCACTCTTTATCTTTTTAATTCTTAATATTAGAAATAAAATTTATATGGGTGACTCAGGCATATATCTTCTCTCATTCATTTTAGGAGTTTTCTTAATTAATGGTTATCACTCTGGAAGTTTTACAATTGAAGAAATTATACTCCTATGTTTAGTTCATATTCTTGATCTAACTAGATTATTTTTTCTAAGGCTTTTTTTACTTAAAAATCCTTTTCTAGGTGATAAAAAACACATACATCACACTTGTATTGTTAAATATGGCTATTTTTTATCCATTGTCTTAATACAATTACATGTAACCATTCCATTAATTATTAATTATTTTTTTAATTTTTATTGCGCAATTATATTTTCCTTAATTTTTTATGGATTTCTTGTTTTGTCTAAGGCTAGACTACCTAGAAAGATCCGAGATTTTAATTTTATTAATTTTAATTAAATGTTTCATGCCAAGATAAATAGCATGAGCATCATCAGCAGCCCTATGTTTATTTTTTATACTGCTTTTAATCTTCAAAGCATCAAGTAATTCCGAACTAACTATATGCTCATTTTTTGTAGCTATACATTTTGATAATATATGGCTAATGTTTTTAATTCGTTTTACAAAAAGTGGTATTGCCATTTTTCTAATTTCAAAATTTTCAATCAAAACTTCTTTATCCAACCCATTACATAATATTATCTGGCTTTTATTCATTAATCTTACAATTTCTAAGAAATTAGTAGAAAATTTCTTTCCATATGTATTGTTATAATTTTTAGTAATTTTAGTTAAATTTGTAAAATAGGGTGAAATATCATTAATAGTTTTAAAATGAAAATTTTTCTTGAAAATTTTTTTAGAATTAAAACTATCGAAACAAATGCAACCAAATTCTACAATTTCTTTTTGTTCATAGTTCAATGACCAGTTTCTATCTTTAGAGCCCTTCCAAGCCGTCCATTCAAGATCAAATATTGATAATGTCATTTTATTATTATATATACCAATAATGGCAAAAATTTTATTTATCAATCCAAATAAATGGGGTAGGGGAATTACAACTATATGGATTGCCTCTCACTCAGCTATTTTAAAAGATAAAGGTTATGATGTGGAATTGTTTGACTGTACTTTTTATAAAAACTGGACAAATGATGAAACAAGCTACAATACTAAAAATAATCAATATAAGAAAACTGATTATTTTGAAATAAGAAAGTATAATGAAAATGATGTTGAGAAGGATCTACAAGAAAAAATAAATATATTTAAACCAGATATAATTTTTTGGTCAGCTTTAAGTTCTCATATTCATGGTGAAGGCGAATATGTCAATATTCAATATGGCTATGAACTTATTAAAGATCTTCAAGATGAATCTCTAAAAATTACTGGTGGTATTCAGGCCACCGCTTCACCTGAGGTAATTCTAAGTAAATTTGATAAAATTGATTATTTAATTTCTGGTGAATCTGAATTGGTTTTACTCGAGATTTGTGAAAAACTTTCTAACAAAGAAAATATACATAATATTAATGGTCTATCCTACTTAGATGAAAATAAAAAAATAACCAAGAATGCTCCTCAAAAAATTATTAGTGATTTAGATATTGTCCCTGAGTATGATTATCAGATATTTGCAGACCAAACTTTTTTAAGACCTTACAATGGCAAGACAATTAGAGCAGTTGATTATGAAATGTCTAGGGGATGTATTTATACATGCTCATATTGTGTTGAAACTGTTATTCAAAAATATTATGGTTTTGAAGAAAAAACTTCAAAAGGTGCCCTGAAGCAAGCCAAGAACTATTTACGAAATAAATCTGCTGATAGAATTTATAATGAATTATTAAATTTTAGTGAAAAATTGAAAATAGATTTAGTTAGATGCCAGGATACAAATTTTTTAACTATAAATCCTAAAATTTTAAATCAACTAAGAGAGATGTATTTGCAAAACCCTATTAATATAAAATTATATATTGAAACTAGACCAGAGGGTATTAATGAAAAATCAGTTAAGTTATTAAAGGATCTAAATGTTGATGGAGTAGGAATGGGAATTGAGTTAGCAGGTGAAGACTTTAGAGAGGAAAAATTAAATAGATATGCAAATCAAGATAAGATCATTAAAGCATTTAAACTGTTAGAAGAGCATGGAATAAAAAGAACCTCATATAATATAATTGGTTTACCTGATCAAGATGAAGAATCGATTAAAAATACCATTGAGTTTAATAAGCAGCTCAACCCAGATAATGTTACTGTTGCATTTTATAGTCCTTATTATGGGACGAATGAACAAATTAAATCTTTTGAGAAAAAAGATTTTAATGATTATGAACTTCAGGTTGATGGACAGCTTCGAACAGTTTCTAAGAGTAAACTTATATCTGCTGAAAAACTTAACTACTATAAAGAAAATTTTAATAATTTAGTTTTTAATAGATAACATCAAATGAATATTGTTACATTTATTCCAGCTAGAGGCGGTTCTAAGGGAATTAAGAATAAAAATATTATAAAGATTGATAAGAAACCTTTAATTTTTTATAGCATAGATATATCTAAAAAAATAAATTTAATAAATCAAACTTTTGTTTCCTCTAATTCAAAAAAAATACTTGATATATCTAAAACGTTAGGTGCTACAATAATTAAAAGGCCTGAAAAAATTTCTGGAGATAGAGCAACTGATATTCAGGCTTTTAAGCATTTTTACAAATATTATAAAAGAACCTATAAAAAAAAAATTGATTTGATAATTCATTTACGGGCAACAACGCCCTTCAGAAAAAAAAAAACTATAATTAAATTAATAAATATCATGATGAAAAATAGACAATATTCCTCATTAAGGTGCTTTGTAAAATCTTCTCACTCACCATACAAAATGTATACTAAGGAAAAAAATTCAGCAGAACCTTTTGTAAACACTCAAAAAGAGCTTCACTCTTTAGGAAGACAATTTATAAAACAAACCTTTAATCATGTTGGCTATGTAGATATAATTAGACCAGAACAATCAATTGAAAAAAACTCAATGACGGGTAAAAAAATATTTTTTTTTGAACTAGATAGTGATGAATATTCTATTGATATAGATGAAAAAAAAGATTTTCTTAATACTATTTCTTTTTTTGAGAATAAAATTTCTTATTAAGGTTACTTGAATCGAACAAAAAAGTAATCATTATAGCTATCAATGCACCTGCAAATATAAACAATGTTTTAAATGATTGCGTAAAACCTATTGTCCTATCTTTTTCTTTATAAAAAAAGATTTCATCAAAAGTTATATTGAAATCATTAATAATAAATAAATTTTCTATTTCAACGTGTTCAAGGTAATTATCCCATTGTAAGACACTCCCAAAATCATTTGGTATTTTTTGGATTCCATTTAACATCATATCAAGTCTTTTCGCTCTTTCTTCTATTATAGATTCTACATAATATGTTTTTTTCTTTGCTGATTTTGTATAGTTTTGTTTGAGATTATTTTTGATTGCATTAAAGATAATATCATTAAATTTATATGCCTTATCTAAATCTTTCATTATCAAATTATAAGTCATAAATTCACTCTTATCGATATCAAAGTAAATGTCTGATATTCTAAAATATTCATCTATAGTTTTTTCATCATAGAATTCTGTATTATCTTTTATAAATTTTTTTAGAACACTTTCTTCTCTATCTGCGTAATCTCTGTAAAATGCTTTGGTTGTATCAACAAAAACTTCTTTAATAAAAGTTTGAGTTTGAACAAAGGTTACATTAGTTAAATCTGGTATAGGTTTTACTAATACTATCACTTCATGCTGATCTTCATCCTTATTAAAAAAATATGCTGCTGAAATCCCTACGATCAATGTAATTAAGAAAATTAAGATATTTTTGTAGATAATTTTAAAAAAAGTTTTAAATGTATATTTTAGCATTATTAATTATTTATATTAACTTCAAACATATGCAATAAAATTTATGTGTGGTATAACAGGTTTTTCAATAAATAAATCTAGTCAATTTGATCAAGTGAATTTATTAAATAGATTACTAGAGAGAATTGATCATAGAGGACCAGATAATAAAGAAATATTTTTAAATAAGAATAAAAATATTGGATTAGGTCACTCTAGACTTTCAGTAATAGATACTTCAAATTTAGGTAATCAGCCAATGTTCGACATTACAGGTAACTATGTAATCATTTACAATGGTGAAGTTTATAACTTTGAGTATTTAAAAAAAAAATATCTTAATAAAGTAAATTTTAAAAGTTCCTCAGATACTGAGGTAATTTTAGAATTATATAAAATTTTTAAATCTAAAACACCTTCTATGTTGGAGGGTATGTTTGCTTTTGCAATTTATGACATGAATAGTGATGACCTATTTATTGCAAGAGATCAAATGGGCATTAAACCTCTTTATATTTATATGAATGAAAATGAATTTTATTTTTCTAGTGAGTTTAAATCTTTCTTGGAAATTGAAGGATTTGATAAGTCGATTGATTATTCTAATTTATCCAATCATTTAGTTTTTTTAAGATCAAATAATAGGGGTACTATTTTTAAAAAGGTGAAAAAAGTTGAGCCAGGTGAATTTATAATAGTAAAAAATGGAAAAATTATTGAAAAGAAAAAATATTTTATTTTAGAAAACACATTTCAAGTTCAAGATATATCTATAAGTGATGCAAAAAATCAAACATATGATTTACTTAAAAGTTCAGTAAAAAAACATCTTAGATCAGATATTCCTATTGGTTGCATGTTGTCAGGTGGAATTGACTCTTCTTCAATTCTTTCATTGGCATCAAAAATGTCCACAGATAAAATCGAAGCATTTACAATTAATTTAAATCGTGATGAGTTAAAAGCAGAGTCAATTATAGATGATTTACCCTATGCACAATCTATGGCAAACTCACTTGGTATTAAATTAAATATAATTGAGTTCGAGCAAGATATTGAGGGTTTACTTTATAAAATGATTTATCATTTGGATGAGCCAATTGCAGACATGGCAGCTATAAATGTTTTTTTGATTACTAGATTTGCAAAATCTAAAGGGTTTTCAGTACTATTGTCAGGAATTGGTGGAGACGATATATTTAGTGGATATAGAAGACATGAAGCACTATTCTATGAAAGTTTCTTCACTTTTTTACCCAAAGATATACTTAAATTTATAAGTTATATCTTTACTAAGTTTAAATTTTTACCTCATAGATTAAAAAGACTTTTTTTATATTCACATTTAATTAAGAATGATAGGTTATTAAGTTACTACTATTGGTTAAATCCAAGCATAGTTAAAGATTTTTTACTTCCACAAATTAATTATGAACTAGAGGTGAGTTCTGAGTTAGAAAAAATTAATTTAAAAAAATTTCAATTTTTAGATGACTTAAAATTTAATAAATTAAATAAAATGTTGTTTTTAGAACAATCTTCTTATTTACCCGATCATAACTTGCTGTATAATGATAAAATGAGCATGGCTAATGGTGTAGAAACAAGAGTACCATTTCTTGATTTACAATTAGTCAAATTTGCTAACTCTTTGCCAGCACATCTTAAGCTTAATAAAAACAACAGTAAATTTATTTTAAAAGAGTCATTTAAAAAGATTTTACCCAACAATATTATTAGTAGAAAAAAAACAGGCTTTGGAGTTCCCTTGAGACATTGGTTAAATAATCAGTTAAAAGATTTGGCTGAAGATGCAACATCTGAGAATGTTATTAAAAAGAGAGGAATATTTAATTATGATAAAATTAACAAATTAAAAAAATTAAATGATAAAAAAAAAATTGATGCAAGCTATTCAATTTTTTCATTAGTCTGTAACGAAGTATGGTCAAAAAGTTTCTTAGATAATTAATATGAAGCAAGTATTTCAAAATCTTAAAAATGGTGAGTTATTTTTTTTAGATATTCCATATCCAAATCTAGAGAAAAATAGATTAATTATTAAAACATCCAAGACTTTAATTTCATCTGGAACTGAAAAATATTTAATTAAATTTGGTAAATCAAATTATTTTCAAAAAGCAATCAATGAACCAGAAAGATTAAAACAAGTTTTAACAAAAATTAAAAATGATGGTTTATTTGCAACATATGAAGCAGTTAAATCAAAATTAGACCTTCCATTCCCAATGGGCTATTGCAACGTTGGTTTGATTGAAAAAAGTGATAATTTAAATTTTAAAGTGGGGGATAGGGTTGTTAGTAATTCAAATCATTCTGAAATAGTTACTGCTAGTCCAAATTTAACATGTAAAATTCCAGATAATGTAAATGATGAAGAGGCCTGTTATGCAATACCAGCTTCAATTGGTCTTCATGGAATTAGATTAATTAATTTATCTTTTGGTGAAACTATTATTGTTTATGGAATGGGTTTACTGGGCTTATTAGTAGCTCAAACTCTAAAAAACTCAGGCTACAAGGTTTGTGGTGTTGATAATGATGCTCAAAGAGTAAAATTAACAAAATCAATTGATATAGAATGCTTTGAGTCTGACGATATTGATTTAGAAAAAAAAATTATAAATTTTAATAATGGTATCTTAGCAGATGGTGCGATTATTACGGCATCCTCTAATGAAGAAAATTTTCTAAATGATATATCAAAAATATTAAGAGAAAGAGGAAAAATTGTTTGTGTTGGCACTATACCAATAAAATTTGATAGAAGTTTAATTTATAAAAAAGAAATTTCTTTTCAAGTATCTGCATCTTATGGCCCTGGTAGATATGATGATAATTATATTAATGGTCAATTTGATTATCCATCCAATATTCAAAGATGGACAGCAAAAAGAAATATAGAATATGGACTAGAGCTCATATCATCAAAAAAAATAAAATTAGATAAAATTATTAATAGCAAATACTCATTTGAAAAAATAACAGATGCATATAACGAATTGATAAATTCAAACCCTGTTTCGATACTCTTAAATTATAAAGAAAATGTTAGTAAAAAAGATGAGATAGTTTTAGATAAAATATTTCCACCAAAAATTCAACAAAATAAAAATACCAATAATGGTGTAGGTGTAATTGGTGCAGGAAATTATTGTTCTAGATTTATCTTACCACAAGTACAAAAAGATAAATTTTTTAGCTTAAAAAGCTTATCTAGCTCACAAGGAATATCATCATCCTTTTTTTCGAAAAAATTTAACATCGAAAGTTCAACCACAAATAATGATAAAATATTACAAAATGATGATATAAAATATGTATTTATTGTATCTCCACACAATTTACACTCTAGTCAGATTATAACCGCCTTAAAAAATAAAAAAAAGATATTTGTTGAAAAGCCACTAGCTATCAATATTGATCAATTAAGTAATATTAAAGAGTCATACAAAGAGTTAATTAAACAGGGTAATGAAAATTTTTTAATGATGGGTTATAATCGCAGATACTCAATATTAAGTGAAATAGCAAAAAAAAATTTAGAACATTTGGGGCAGCCATGTGCAATTAATTATAATATTAATTCAGGATTTATAGACAGCAAATCTTGGATACAGGATAAAGATATTGGAGGAGGAAGAGTTATTGGGGAAATCTGTCATTTTATAGATTTTATAAAATTTATAACCAAATCTAAAATCTTATCCTACGACGTTAAATATATTTCAGAAAATAAAAAAATTTCTGACAATTTAATGATTCAATTTAAATTATCTGATAATTCTATAGCTAATATTAATTATTTTTCTAATGGCAGTGGTTCTTTCCCAAAAGAAAATATAGATATTTATACTAGCGGAATAATAATGAGTATTAAAAATTTTAAAAAAATAGAAATATTTGGTAAATCTAAATTTTCTGGTAAAACATTATTTTCTCAAAATAAAGGTAACAAAGAGTGTGTGCATGATTTTTTGTATAGAGTAAAAAATAATAAAGAGTCCCCAACAGAGTTTGAGGATTTGTGTGATACAAGTAAAATTACAATTGATATTACCAATACAATACTTAGTTAATGTTAAAATATTTTAATACTATAAAGTATTTATATATAAGTCAGATTATTCAATATTTAATAAAAATTCCAAGGAGATATTTCTCTGTTTTTATTCTTAATAAAAAAAAAAATATTCCCATTCTTAACAAAATAAAAAAAAAAAATTTCTATGTATTAAAATATAATAATGATTTTGATAATCAAATTAAAAAAAAAATAGATAAAAAAAAAATAAACCCTGGGAGAGCTCAAAGTAATAAACTCTTTATTTATAACGTAAATTATCTAAATTTTATTTTTTTATATCCCCAAAAAAAAAGTATTAAATTCATTTATTCATGGATAGATAAAAATGAGCTATCAAGCAAGTCTATAGCTTGGGAGCCTTATCCAACTTCATTGAGGTTGGTTAATCTAATAAAATGGTCACTACAAAATAATTATACTTCAAGAAAAATACTAGATTCAATATTATTGCATTCAAATTATCTTTTAATGAACTTGGAATATCACCTTAGAGGTAATCATTTATTTTCAAATTATAAAGCTCTAATTTTTTCATTTATTTTTTTAAAAAAAAGTTGTGAAAATAAAAAAATAAAAAAGATTTACTCAGAATTTTATAAAGAGTTAGAATGTCAAATACTTAATGATGGAGGTCATTTTGAGCAATCACCTATGTATCATAATCAATTTGTTTACGATTTGTTAGATCTAGTTCAAATTAAAAAATTATATAAACTAGAAAATAAAAAAATAAAAAATAAGTTAAGTAAAATGCTTTATTGGTCTAAAGCTAATAGCCACAATAATGAAGTTTCATTATTTAATGATAGTTGTATTGGTATCCAGCCAAATTATTTAGATTTAATCAAATATTTTCGTAAACTAAAATTAAAACTAAGTAATAAATTTAAGGTAAAAAAATCTTTATTTTTCTTCAGAGACAGTGGGTACATCATATACAATAACAATAAGTATAAAATAATTTTTAGATCTGGAGGAATAAAAGCAAATTATATTCCTGCTCACCAACATGCAAATACTACAAGCATAGAGATTTCAAACCGTTATGAAAAAATTTTTTCAAATTCTGGTATTTCAACCTATGAAAATAACGCTCTAAGGCTCAAACAGCGAGGAACCATGTTTCAAAATACCATTTCAGTTAACAAGAAAAATACTATGGAAGTTTGGAAAAGTTTTAGAGTTGCTACAAGACCAAATGTTAAGAGTGCAATAACTTTTAAAAATAAAAAAGTAGTTAAATTTTTTTGTGAACATGATGGGTTTACAGATAGTTTATTTAATAAAATTGTTCATAAAAGAATAATAAGTTGTTATAAAAATTATATAGAAATTAATGATAGTGTAGATGGTGTGGGGAAAATAAAACTATTCATTAACTTTTTCTTAGAAAATAAGATTAATGTTACAAAGAAAAAAAATATTATATTTCTTAATAAAAAAACAATCAATTCTCAGATTTTATTTCAAAAAAAAGCAACAATTAGAGTAAAAAATTCGTTTATCAATTATAATTACTTCAAAAAAAGCAAAAATAAGAATATTCAAATTCAAAAAAATATTAATTTACCATATAAAGTAAAAACAAAAATTATATTCAAATGAAAAAAATTTTATTCGTATTTGGAACTAGACCAGAGGCCATTAAATTAGCTTTACTAATAAAAGAATTAAAAAAAAATTTTATAGTAAAGGTTTGCGTTACCACACAACATAAAAAAATGTTGACACAAGTATTGAAGGTTTTTAAAATTAAAGTTGATTTTGATCTAAATTGCATGAAGCCTAATCAAACTTTAAATGGTATTTCATCTTTAATTCTTTCGAAAATTTCTCATGTATATAAAGCTTTTAATCCAGATTTAACAATTGTGCAGGGCGACACTATTTCTGCATTTATTGGAGCTTACTCAAGTTTTTTAAATAATATAAAGGTTGGTCATGTAGAGGCAGGATTAAGAACATTGAATTTAAAAGAACCATTTCCTGAAGAAGGATTGAGGCAACTTATATCAAAAATTGCATATTTTCATTTTGCTCCAACAAATAAAAATAAACAATCTTTAATAAAAGAGGGTATAAAAAAAAATATTTATATTACTGGTAACACTTCAATTGATACAGTGTTAAAAACTAAAAATATTGTAAAAAGACTTTTCTTTAAAAAAAATATTAAAAATATTTTTGATAAGAAAAAAAATATAATACTAGTTACCTTACATAGAAGAGAGATATATGGACATCAATTAACCAGTATAGCAAAATCATTAGTGGAAATCTCAAAAGAAAACAAAAATATATCTATAATTATACCTATTCATCTGAATCCAAATATAAGAAGGATAATGATTCCAATTTTATCAAATATTAAGAATATTCATTTACTTGAACCTTTGGATTATTTTCAATTTGTAAAACTAATGTCATATTCAAAAATTATTATTACTGATAGTGGTGGTATACAAGAAGAGGCACCAAGTTTAAATATACCAGTTTTAGTTTGTAGAAAAAAAACTGAAAGAATGGAAGCAGTAAAATCAGGGTCAAATGTGCTAGTTGGTTCTAATTCAAAAAAATTAAGATTTCTTGTAAAAAAACTTCTTTCAGATAAAAAGTTTTATCTCTCCATGACAAATATAATAAACCCATATGGTGATGGAAGATCTGTAAAAAATATTTATAAGATTTTAAAAAAAAAATTATGAGAAATAAAACAATAAGTATTATTGGCTTAGGTTATATTGGATTACCAACATTACTATTAGTTGCTTCAAAAAATAAAAACTGTAAAGTTATTGGTTACGATACAAATTTAATCAAAATTAATTACTTGAATAATAAAAAACTATACATTAAAGAAAAAAGATTAAATAATTTATTCAAAAATAATAAAAATGTCAAATTTGTTAAAAATATAGAAGAAAGTGATATTTATATTATTTGCGTTCCAACTCCTCTGATAAATAATAAAGCAGATATATCATTTGTAAAACAGGCAACTACGAGCCTTGTAAAAAAATTAAAAAAAAATGATATTGTAATATTTGAGTCCACTGTTCCTGCAGGGACTACTAATCAAATGATAAAATTGATCAAATCAATGAGACCTGATCTAAAAATGCCACTTGATTATTATTCTACTTCCGACATAAATGTAGCCTATTGTCCAGAAAGAGTATTGCCAGGAAATATAATTAATGAATTAACTAATAATGATAGAATTGTAGGTAGCTTAAATCTCTCTAGCGCCAAAAAAATCAAACTATTTTTTTCATCATTTGTTAAAGGAAAAATTCATTTAACCGACATTTTAACTGCAGAACTAAGTAAACTTGCTGAAAATTCTTTTAGAGACGTAAATATCTCTTTTGCTAATGAAATAGCAAATGTGTGTGAAAAAGTTGGAGTAGATCATAACAAGGTAATAGGATTATCAAATCAACATCCAAGAGTGAATATCTTGAAACCTGGGATTGGGGTAGGTGGACACTGCATTGCAGTAGATCCAATGTTTTTAATTGAAACTGATAAATCTCTGAAATTAATAAAAGAGGCCAGGAAACTCAATAATCAAAGACCAAAAAAATTTATTAACATTATAAATAATATTATAAATAGTGAACCAAAAAAAAAAATTAAAGTCTCTTTTTTAGGTATTACTTACAAGCCTAATGTAGATGACATGCGTGAAAGCCCAGCAATTGAGATACTAAAAGGTATAAAAAACAAAAAAAATGTAAAGATGTTCTATGTTGAGCCCAATATTAAGTTACCTTTAAAATTATTAAATGATTTAAATTTTGAAAAAATTTCTACACAAGAAGCCATAAAAAGTTCAGATTTGATTTTCTTATTAGTTGGCCATAAATTTTTTGATAAATATAAGGGCGTATTAGAAAATATGAATTTTTATAACTTTTGTGGTTTTGCAAGCTAATCATAAATGAAAAATTTTATATCTAAATTTATTTTTTCACCCCCATTACATACACATAATATTTTAATCTTAAATATTTTAGGTTATCAAATTATTAGACTAGTAATTATACACTTAAAATTTTACCTTTTAAAAAATTTTTTTCTAAAGGATGAACTTGTTGATTATAATATTACTTCATTAAAGGATAATGGTTATACAATAATTAATGATTTTTTAAATTTTAATGATTTTAAAGAAATAAAATTAATATTAGAAAAATTAAAAGAAAAAAATCATTTTAAAAATGAAAAATATGGACAAGTAGATGTTTTATTAGGTCCAGTAGCTGAAAAAAATAAACAATCACAAAATAAAATTTTAGAAAAATTTCAAGAAAGTAAATTAAGAATTTATGTAGAGAGTGTAATAAAAAAAAAAATTATAGAGTTGCCCTCTCCAGTTTTTCAAGAAATAACTCTTAACGATAAAAACATTGATGAAGATGATACAAACTCAGAATTTCATGTTGATCGACATTTTCCTTGTTGCAAAGCATTTTATTATTTGTCTGCAAACACAATTAATAATGGAGCATTTGTCTATATTTCCAAGAGCCATAAATTGACATTGCATAGACTCAAGTTTGAATATCTTCATAGTATTTTTTACAGATCTAACCTATTTAATCGTTATTTAGATTTTTTTGGTTTTGTTAAAAAAAATAATAGATTAACTTTAAGAGATGATATTTTAAAAAAATACTTTGGAGAGGCTGTTATTTGTGAAGCACCAGAAAACTCACTTGTAATTTGTAATAATATGGGCTTTCATAAAAGAGGAAAATTAATCCAACATACCCTTAGTAGAAAACATCTAAGATTTAATTTTTATGACATGCAGTTAAATTCAGTTTTAAGAAATATAAAATTTTTTATTAAAAAACATATAAACTAACTATAATTGATATTGCAGAGTTTACTTTAACAGTATAATTATCATATATTAATGAAAAATTTAAATAATATTAATGAGCATATTAAAATATTAAAAAAACAATCTTTTGAAATTGAAAAAAAAACAAATTTTTTTGCTAAAGATATTATTAAGTCAGTTAAAAAAAATAAAAAATTATTAATTGCTGGTAATGGTGGTAGTGCTGCGGATGCACAACATATTGCAACAGAGTTAACTGTAAGAATGGCCCACGATAGAAAAGCACTACCATGTATTGCTTTGACCACTGATACATCTGCATTAACTGCTATAGGAAATGATTTTGAATTTAATAGAATTTTTAGTAGACAAATTGAAGCAATTGCGAATGAAGGAGATATTTTTTTAGCAATCAGTACTAGTGGAAATAGTAAAAATATTATGACAGCCTTAAATGAAGCAAAAAAAAAAAAAATGATCTGCCTAGGATTACTTGGCAATAAAGGTGGTATTTGTTTAAATTTATGTGATAGATCTTTTATTGTAAATTCTTCAAACCCATCTAGAGTACAAGAAATACATATTATTTTTTATCACATGATGTGTGAGTTAATTGAAAATTCTTTTATAAAATTAGATTAATATGAAAAAAAAAATTGCGTTGATAACTGGTGCCTCAGGCCAAGATGGCTCTTACTTAGCTGAACTTTTACTAAATAAAAATTATATAGTAATTTCAGCAGATAGACGATCATCAAGAAACAATGATTGGAGAATGAAAGCTCTTAATCTTTCAGTGAATAAAAAATTAATTACAGAAGATATTGATTTGACAGATATATCGTCAATAATAAGAATTTTTAGAAAGTACAATTTTAAAGAAGTTTATAATCTTGCAGCACAATCTTTTGTAAAATCTTCATTTGAAACACCCTTGAGTTCTTGTGATGTTACTGCAATGGGAGTTTTAAGAATTTTAGAAACAATTAGATTAGAGTCCCCAAAAACAAGATTTTATCAAGCCTCTTCTTCAGAAATGTTTGGTAAAACATATAATAATAAGCAAAATGAAAAAACTAAATTAAATCCAAGAAGTCCATATGCTGTGGCAAAAGTATTTGGCCACTACATGACCCAGAATTATAGAGAATCTTATGGGTTATTTGCCTGTTCAGGAATTTTATTTAATCACGAGTCACCTTTAAGGGGCCATGATTTTGTTACAAAAAAAATAGTAAGTCAATTAGTTGAGATCAAGTTAGGTAAAAGAAAAATTTTAGAGTTAGGAAATTTAAATGCTATAAGGGACTGGGGGTATGCAAAAGATTATGTAAAAGCAATGTGGTTAATTTTACAGCAAAAAAAACCTGATGATTATGTTATTTCCACAAACACAATATGTACTGTAAAAAGATTTATTGAATTAACCTGTAAAGAGTTAGAAATAGAATTGATTTGGAAGGGAGCTGGAATAAACATTAAAGCTATAGACAAAAAAACAAATAAAATTTTCATTAAGATAAATAAGAATTTTTTTAGACCTGCTGAAGTTAACTATTTGAGAGGGGATTTTAGTAAGGCTCAAAAAAAATTAAAATGGAAACCATCAGTTACTTTACAAGAATTAATAAGAATTATGGTAAAATTCGAGTTTGATGGAAAAATAAGATGATATTTTTAATCAAAACCACACAATTATTGTGGTAAATGATAACAACTATTAGACTAACACTATAAATGCATACAGCTGAATGATTTTTTATTTGCAATTAACCTCTTTTAACATATAACAATTTCGCCGGTGATTATTGCGAAGGGGTTATACCCGATCCCATTCCGAACTCGGAAGTCAAGCCCTTCAGCGCCAATGGTACTTTGTCTTAAGACACGGAAGAGTAGGACATTGCCGGCATTAAAAAAAATTTATGAAAATTAAAAGTTCACTAAAATCATTAAAAAAAAGAGACCTTAATTCTAAGTTAGTTAGAAGGAGAGGTAGAGTTTACATAATTAATAAAACAAACCCAAAATTCAAAGCAAGACAGAAGTAGTTTTTATGGACAATCATAACCATAAAGATATCTGGAATAACTTCACAAAATTTGTATTGTGGGGAACTGTCGCTGTTATAGGTGTTTTAGTTTTAATGGCAATATTCTTACTGTAGAGTTTATTTCATGAGAATCGTTTCAATTTTAGAAAATCAAAAAGTAGAAAAAAGAATAGCAATTACTCCTGATATTGCAAAAAAATATTTAGCCCTTGGTTTTGAAGTTGCTATAGTTGAAAAATATGGTGAACACTTAGGATTTAAGGATAGTAATTATGAAAAATTAGGTGTTAAAATTTCTAATAACGAAACTGAAACTTTAAGCGATGCTAATATTATTCTTCAGTTAGGGTTGCTATCTGAAAAAAATCTTTCATGTTTAAAGGAAAACCAAACGCTTGTTGGAGTGTTTAATCCTTATGCTAATAAAGAAAAAATAGAAAGTTTATCTAAAAAAAATATTAATGTTTTTTCTTTAGAAATGTTACCTAGGATAACTAGAGCCCAATCAATGGATATTCTTTCTTCGCAAGCTAACCTTGCTGGTTATAAAGCAGTTATTGAGTCGTTTGCAAATTTTGAAAAAGCAATACCAATGATGATGACAGCAGCTGGTACAATCCCTGCAGCAAAAGTATTGGTAGTAGGAGCGGGTGTTGCAGGTCTACAAGCTATTGCAACTGCAAAAAGAATGGGAGCCATTGTGTTTGCAACAGATGTAAGAATGGCTTCAAAAGAACAAGTTGAGAGTTTAGGTGGAAAATTTTTAACAGTTGAGGGATCTGAAAATCTTGAAACTGAAGGTGGTTATGCAAAAGAAGCTTCTAAGGAATTTAAAAAAAAACAAGAAGATCTTTTGGCAGAAACTTTAAAAAAAATTGATATTGTAATATGTACTGCTTTAATTCCAGGAAAAAAGGCTCCATTAATTATTAAAGGACCCATGATTGATAATATGCAATCAGGTTCTGTTATTTATGATTTAGCTGCAGTTCAAGGGGGAAATTCAGAGTTTACACAAGTTGATCAAATTGTAATTAAAAATGGTATAAAGATTATGGGTGAAACAAATATTCTTAATAGACTGCCTGTTTCGGCATCAAATCTGTATTCAAAAAATGTATTTAATTTTGTGTCAAACTTATATGATAAAGAAAATAAAAAAATTGATATTAATTTAGGAGACGAAATAATTGAAAAAACGTTAATTAAATAGATTTATGGAAATAGACCCTTTTATATTTAGATTAAGCATATTTATTTTATCAATTTTTATTGGTTATTATGTGGTATGGAGTGTAACTCCATCTTTGCACACACCACTAATGTCAGTTACTAATGCAATATCATCAGTAATTATTGTTGGTGCTATAATTGCAGGTTTGGCAGGAAGTACAGATAATGTTTTAACAACTTCTAATATTCTTGGTTTTTTAGCAATATCTCTTGCAGCTATTAATATATTTGGAGGATTTTTAGTCACTCAAAGGATGCTGCAAATGTATAAAAAGAAGAAGAAAGATAAATAATTATGTCAGCAAATTTATCAGCAATATTTTATTTGGTTTCAGGAGTTTTATTTATATTAGCATTAAGAGGTCTTTCATCACCTGAAACCTCAAGACAAGGTAATTTTTTTGGAATTTTAGGAATGACGATAGCTATTGTCGTTACTTTTTTATCAGCTGGAAGCTTTTCTAGTGGGCTAATTTATGTATTAATTTTTTTACTAATAGGTGGCCTTATAGGGGCATTCATAGCTTATAAGATACCAATGACTGCTATGCCCGAATTAGTAGCAGGTTTTCACAGCTTAGTTGGATTGTCAGCAGTTTTTGTTGCAATCTCAGCTTTCTTAAACCCAGAAGCATTTAATCTAGGATCATCTGGAGCGATTAAACTTGCAAGCTTAATTGAAATGTCTATTGGAGCAGCAGTTGGTGCCATAACATTCTCAGGCTCAATAATTGCTTTTTTAAAACTTCAAGGAATAATGTCAGGGTCACCAATTACTTTTAAAGGGCAGCATTTTTTTAATGCTCTATTGTTAATTTCAATTATAGTTTTAACTTATTTTCTTTGCTCATCCCAGTCTTCTAACTTCTTTTGGATATTAATTGCAGTTTCATTTCTAATTGGGTTTTTATTAATTATTCCGATTGGTGGAGCAGATATGCCTGTGGTGATTTCAATGTTAAATTCGTACTCTGGTTGGGCTGCTGCAGGAATTGGTTTTACTTTAGAAAATACTGCATTAATTATAACAGGTGCCCTTGTTGGATCTTCGGGTGCAATTTTATCCTATATAATGTGCAAAGGTATGAACCGTTCATTCTTCAATGTAATTTTAGGTGGTTTTGGTGCAACAGAACAGTCCACATCAACAACAAACAAAGAGCAAAGGCCAGTTAAGAGTGGTAATGCAGAAGATGCTGCCTTTTTAATGAAAAATGCATCATCTGTTATAATTGTTCCAGGTTATGGTATGGCAGTAGCTCAAGCACAACACGCACTAAGAGAGATGGTAGATACGTTAAAGAAAAATGATATTAAAGTTACTTATGCAATTCATCCTGTTGCAGGAAGAATGCCAGGTCATATGAATGTATTATTGGCTGAAGCAAATGTTCCTTATGATGAGGTTTTTGAACTTGAAGAAATTAATAATGATTTTGCTAATGCAGATGTTGCATTTGTAATTGGAGCAAATGACGTAACAAATCCAGTTGCAAAAACTGATCCTCAAAGTCCAATTTATGGAATGCCAGTGTTGGATGTTGAAAAATGTAAATCAGTATTATTTGTAAAAAGAAGTTTATCTCCTGGATATGCAGGAATTGATAATGACTTGTTTTACAAAGAGAACACACTAATGTTATTTGCTGATGCTAAAAAAATGACAGAAGATATAACTAAAAATCTTTAAAAATTAATGATAACAAAAATATTTTGTGACATTGCAGAATTAGACCAAATAAAAAAATTCAATAAAAAAAAAATAGTAAAGGGCTTCACCACAAATCCTAGCTTAATGAGAAAAGCTGGAGTAAAAGATTACAAATCCTATTCAAAGAAAATATTAAAAATTTGTAATAATAAGCCTGTATCGTTAGAAGTCTTTGCTGATGAATATAAAGGGATAAAAAAACAGGCTATTCAAATTAATACTTGGGGTAAAAACGTTTATGTAAAGGTTCCTGTTGCAAACTCTAAAGGAGTTTTTATGGGTAAAATTATTAAAGAACTTAATAATTTAAATATTAAGATTAATATTACAGCAATATATAGCGCCAAACAAACAGAAAAAATTCTAAAATTAATTAATAAAAAAACTAAAGTAATAATTTCAATATTTGCAGGTAGAGCAGGTGATGCTGGTAAAGATCCAGTTCCAGAATTTAAAAAAAGTATTGCAATAGCAAAGAAATTTAAAAATGTAGAGATTCTTTGGGCAAGTATTAGAGAGCCATATAATTACATGCAGGCAAAACAATTAGGCTGTCATATTGTTACCATTCCACCAGAAACTATTGAAAAAATTGAAAACTTTGGCAAAACTTTTGATCAACTTACAAAAGAAACTGTTAAAGCATTTTTAGTTGATAGTAAAAAATCTAAGTTTAAAATTTAGTTAATTTTGGTTGCGTGGGACGGATTTGAACTGCCGACCTTCAGGTTATGAGCCTGACTTACGACCCGATTTCTACATAAAACAATCATCAGTCCTTAAATAAGTTAGGTTAAATTCTCAAAACTTTATTGGAGTGCGTTTTTCTTACGGCAGAGATTATGCTAGAATAAAATCTCAATATTTACGTCAAGACGTTTATGAATAAAAAAGGATTTACACTAATAGAACTTCTGGTGGTTGTCGCCATCATTGGTATTCTTGCTGCAGTAGGGACTGTTGCTTATACAGGGTACGTATCTAGTGCTCGAGATAAAATAGCACAAAATATTCTTACTCAGACTGCATTATCTCAAATTGAATACAAATCATTAAATGGAAATTATTATATACCATCTTCATCCTGTACAGGAAAGAGTGGTAATCATGCTGATGTTATAAATTCTAATCTTTTTAGTGGTGATAAGATAATTGATACTGAGTATTTTACTTTTTGTATTTATAATGAGGATTATCAAAATAGTGGAACTCGTTCAGACTTTTCAATTTGGGGATATAAAAAACCATATAATTTTGATTATTTTAAAATTACTAACTATAAAAAGAAATCTAAATCTGTAAATCAAGCACATTATAATAATTGGTAACAATGTCTGTTAAATCAAAAGGTTTTACACTAATAGAACTACTAGTCGTTGAAGCCATCATTGGTATTTTGGCTGCAGTAGGAACAGTTGCTTATACAGGATATACAAGTAGCGCTAAACATACTGTTTGTAGAAATAATCATAATACGATTGTTAAAATGATTACAGAAAAAAAATTATTCTGTGAGTTTAATCAAACTATAAAATTATTTAGAGCATACGGTAGCTTTCAAAAAGGGGCTGAGTTTGACTTTAATTGTTCACAAAATCTTTTTACTTTAGGGCAAGCAGTTGGTTGGCATTTGTCCAATTCTTTAAAAAATCCATACACCCCAAATAACCACTGGGCCTATGATTGGGCAGGAAATACTAGTACGCCAACAACCAAAGGTGAGAG
>Ga0209383_1000175_pt1 | contig 47837 bp, 38 predicted proteins | sample CoawatmetaG02DNA_FD_187510 | JGI IMG/M metagenome (GOLD analysis project Ga0209383, IMG submission 187510) | Marine microbial communities from the West Antarctic Peninsula - Coastal water metaG029-DNA (SPAdes) (version 2) | ecosystem: Environmental > Aquatic > Marine > Coastal ...
GCCGGATCGTAGTGAACGATTGGCCGCACAAGGTGAGGCGCGACAATGCCGATAAATCCGATAGCGCCGGCCAATGCCACAGATGCTCCAGTTGCCAGACCCGCGCCGAGCACTACCGCTATGCGCTGTTGGCGAAGATTGAGGCCAACTCCGCTCGCCGCTTCCTCGCCAAGCGTCAACGCAGATAGCCCTCTGCGTGTGAAGAACAAAATTCCGAAGCCAGCAATCATGAAGGGGGTCACGACCAGAATGTCATCAAAGCTTCGATTAGCAACTGAGCCGAGCAGCCAGTTGATCATATCTGACAAAGAGAATGGATTTGGCGCGAGATTCAGCAGTAGCGACATCGCTGCTGCTGAAAAACTTGAGAGACCGACACCGATCAGGATTAATGTCACCACTGACTTAACGCGAATTGCTGCGGCCGCCAATAGCCCAGTTGCCACGAGGGCACCGGCGATGGAGTAGATAGGCAACAAGAATGGCGAACTTGCAGCGAAACCGTAATACAGGGCGAATGTCGCCGACAAAGAAGCTGTTGCCGTCACGCCTAATACGCCGGGCTCTGCCAATGGATTGCGAAGCAAGCCCTGTAAGGCTGCGCCACTCGCTCCGAGTGCTACTCCGACAATAAAGGCCGACAGAGCTCTTGGAAGTCGGATTTGCCAAATTACAACGCTGTCCGCGGGAGACGATTGCCCAAATAGAGCAGCTAAGACCCGAGAAAATTCCATTGGCGTTGAGCCTAAAGTGCAGGCTGCAGCGATCGCGACGATACAGCTGGCAAGCAGTGATAGATTAAGTTGGCGCGACGTCATCGACTGTCGTCCGTGGCCGCGCTTTTCGCTAGGGCTTCAATCGCATCCAGCAAGTACCAACCGGCGCAGGCTGTCCAAGCACCTTGTAACATGACGGTCGGCTGATCGATCATCTGCTTCTTCGCCACTGGATGACGCATAGGACTCCACATAGACGGATAATTTTCTTCTGCGGTGAAAAATGCGGCAGCGATTACGGCGGGTTGCTCATATGCGAGGCGCTCCAGCGGAATTGATCTCCATCCTGGCTGGCGCTGGAAGTTCCCGAGATCCGCCGCCTGGAACATTTCGTGGATGAGTGTACCGGGCCCGCTGGTAACGCCCGTCGGCGTCATATAAAGCGCCATTCGTTTTGAGTCCGATTTGCGAATATTCTCTAGACGACGATTCATCGTAGAAATAATTTCCTCGCCTTTTTGTGCTACTCCAAGACCATCTGCAATATGTCGTATCGTGCTACGAATATCTTCAAAACTATTAGTAAACGGAACCTGCAATACTGAAACACCCGCAAGCTCGAAAAATCTGCTGGCATGCGGACCACCGCCGTAGGAGCGAATTATTAGATCGGGTTTGAGAGTGAGTACATCCTCAGCAACGGGTCGCACTGTAGGGATATTGGTAGCGCTATCACGCATGTAGGAAAAATACTCGCCCGCATTAGGTGACAGAGCGAGGATTCTCGAGCGTGGCAACATTTTAAGAACGTATTGGTCAGCGCAGAAATCGAGACTGACTATTCGTTCCGCATCCGGAGCCGCAATTGTTGCGTTGTGTGCGAAAATTACAAGCACTGTAGCGGCGATGGCAAAAGGTTTCATGGGTTGATCAAAAACTCAGATATGCGCCGAGATGACCGGAAATTCCGGGCGTTCCATAGCCGACGATCTGTTGATATTGCTCGTCAAATAAGTTTTCGATTCGCGCATATATCTCCACACTGTCGCTAATGGCATAGCGACTTGCGATATCAACTCGCGACCATGAATCGACAACGCCGTTCGGGTCCTTTTCTTCACCGTTGTATTTGATCTGTAGAGTACCGCTCAGGCGGCCGTCCGGATTGAACGAGAGAATCAAATTACCTGAGTGCCTGGGCACCCTAATGAGCGGCGCCCCAGTGCCGTCTTTAGCATTAATGTGAGTGTAGCTGACAGCTGCATCAAGCCACGTTGTGAAACGATAATGGCTATTCGCCTCGATACCTGACGATGTTGCCGATGCGATATTTTCGTATCCACCAATATCGAACGAAAAGTTGATGAGATTTGTAGTGTCCTGGTCGAAGTAAGTTAACCCGATCTCTCCACGCGCATCGGTGGTTCGAAGCGTTATACCAACGTCAAAAGCTTCAGAGGTTTCAGGTTTCAGGTTCGAATTCGGCGTAGTCGCGCCGCAGCAGAAATAGGTTGTTTGAAAAAGAGTGGGCGATTTGAAGCCTTCGCCCCAACTCGCACGCAATGTGATCTGATCATGCGGATTAAAAGCTGCCGCAAGCCGTCCTGTTGTGACGGCATCAAAGCGCTCATGGTTATCACGTCGTACACCTGCGCTGATGATCAGAGAATCCAGGGCTCGAAGTTCGTACAAGGAAAACAGGCCGTTTATCATGATGCTATCGCCATTTGCTTTGTTTTCTTCCTGTTCAGCGCCGAATGCCAGTCGATTGCTTTCATTGATGTTCAGCGTACCTTGATAACGCAAGGTTTTTCGGTTGCCCTTACTTGAAAAGCTCGGAAGCCCTCCATTGAAGCTTCTTCTATCGATGTCTGAATATCCAGCGAGGAATACATTCTCGAGCTTGCCGTCGAGCAAAGGCAATAGCAGCTTGAGATTGGCTGCGACTTCCTCGGTCTTGCTGGATTCGTCACCGTCGCCGACATTGCCTTGTGCCCCGAATGAAAAACTGTCGAAGTCAGATTCTGCATTGGTCCACAGGACATTGGCTTGCAAGCGAGCGTCACCCCAGAGCTTGGCTCCGGCAGCGGCATGGACTGTACTGGCGTCGTATCCATCTTTTTCTGTATTGCCGTTGATCTTGTCAGCTTTCGATATACCGTCGGAGGAGGTGTTGGTTGCCGCAAGGCGAAAGTCGTAACGGTCACTGGCTGCACTAAACTCCGCGCCACCTCGAAATGTGTTGAATGATCCGGTTTGTGCAAACGCTCTGCGGCTGAATCCGTTTTCGGGGCGCTTCGTAACAATGTTGACTACACCACCCATAGCATCTGTTCCCCACAGGGTCGATTGTGGACCTTTCAATACTTCGATGCGTTCGATATTCCACGGATCCATTCTTGAAAAATCGAAACCACCGCCAGGGGAGGTCGGATCATTGGCAATAACACCATCAATGACGATGAGTGTTTGTTCGCTCGATGCCCCGCGAATACGCACCGTGGCCATTCCACCAAATGGACCATTCTGGTTGATTGTTACACCGGGTAGAGTTGAGATCGCGTCGAGCACATAGTTTGAACCCAGCGCTTCAATATCGCTGGCCGTCAATATGGACACGCTCGAGCCAACTTCTGTTGCTGGCTGTTGGAGCCGCACGCCATAAACGATGAGGTTTTCAGCCGGTTCGGTAATCGAAGATTCTTCTGCAGATGCCACGCCAGCACTGGTGAGCGCAGCAAGACAAAAAATACTAAGTTTTTTAAACATATTTGAATTTCCCAATAGCCCGGACGTCGACCTCGGACTGATTTGAAACGACTAATTACGGCAACCACTGCTTGCACAGTGCGACGAGCCAAAAATTTGTCGTTTCACGGGGAAATGTGAATCCGGCCCTAAAGGTTATCTCGACCTCGGACGAACGACGCGATGGCAGGTTTCCTGGCTTACTAATCATTAATGTTGGCCGCCTTCCCAGGAATGAAATTCCTAGTGGCTCGACTGGCCGACATCTCCTAGCTTACAGTTGCGAGTACACCTCCGGATTTGCACCGGATTCCCTCTTAGCTCCAACGCTCTGGAGCACCATCTGCAGGCGAAATTAGACCACAGGTATAGCCATGTCAATCGGCATCTACTAGATGGCATACAATGCCTTATTAAAGCTCAATAAGGATGAGCGAGGGGTGCCTCTGCCCGAGTATTTTGCTGATAGACTCCGCATAGTTGAGATCACCGGGCACCGAGTAATCAGAAATTGATTTGCGCAGTACCTATCGATGATCAAACATGATGATTAATAGCAAGATTTTTCGATCCATAAATTTTAGTTTTATAAGACACTCTCACGTTCTGGAGGGCAGCTATGATTGATATAGCTACACGAGTTCATAATAGAAAATGGAAGATTGATCCAATAATAAGGTCTTTATTGGATACCGACTTTTATAAATTATTAATGTGCCAATCAATATTTAAAAATAAACCAAACACTAAAGTAACTTTTAGCCTGATTAATAGGTCTGATGACATTCCTATCGCTAAGTTAGTCGATGAAGGGAGGCTTAGAGAGCAATTAGACCACGTTCGCACATTAAGACTGACTCGGGGAGAAAGTACTTGGCTAAGGGGTAATACATTTTATGGAAAAAAACAGATGTTCAGGTCTGACTTCATGGAATGGTTCGAAAATTTAAAGCTTCCCCCTTATCATTTGGAGCGCATTGGCGACCAATATGAGCTTTCATTTGAGGGTAGTTGGCCTGAGGTAATGCTTTGGGAGATTCCAGCATTATCAATTATTATGGAATTGCGTAGTAGAGCGGTCTTACGCGATATGGGCAGATCTGAGCTACAAGTATTATATGCTCAAGCGATGACAAAACTTTGGGAGAAAATTAAAAATTTAAATAATCTAGGCCAATTATCAATTGCAGATTTTGGTACTCGGAGACGCCATTCTTTCCTATGGCAAGATTGGTGTGTGCAGGCAATGCAGGAAGGCCTTGGATCAAACTTCGCAGGTACATCTAATTGTTTAATAGCAATGAGGCGTGAAGTTGAAGCTATCGGTACTAATGGTCATGAGCTTCCGATGATTTATGCTGCATTAGCGAAAAATAATTCCGAACTTATCCAATCTCCATATAAGGTATTTCAGGACTGGCAAGAAGAACATGATGGAAATCTTTTAATTCTCTTACCAGATACTTTTGGGACTAAAAATTTTTTAGAAAATGCACCTCCCTGGATGAGTGATTGGACTGGAATAAGAGTGGATTCTGGTGATCCTATTAAAAGTGCCAAAATTGCAATTGATTGGTGGAAATCAAGAGGTCAGAATCCAAAAGAAAAGTTGCTTATATTTTCTGACGGTTTAGATGTGCCTAAAATAAAGGAGTTAAATAATAAATTTAAAAATCAAGCTAAATTAGCGTTTGGTTGGGGTACATTAATGACAAACGATTTCAGAGGTCTTGTGCCAGATAAAGCTTTAGATCCTTTTTCATTAGTTTGCAAGGCAACAGCCGCAAACGGAAAAGAAACAGTGAAATTGTCAGATAATCCTAATAAAGCGATGGGCTCCAAAGAAGAAATAAATCGTTACAAGAAAATTTTTGGTGATGGTGAGCAGATAAAAATAGATTTGGTTGTTTAAAGTAATACCTATAGAGGCCATAATTTCTTCTAATTTATAGGCAAAATTGCTGATACTAGGTCTATGAATTATTTGCATAAACCCAAAGAATATAAATTATGTGCGCTGCCGAAATATCCCAAAGCCCATATAAGCAAGGATGATGGACAATAAGGGGTTTATGTAGTTAAAAAATGCCCATGGGGCAAAATCCAACGGTGAAATAGCGAGAACTCCCGTAACGAACGCACCGGAAGTCGTCCATGGAATCAACGTTGTGCTGAGCGTTGCGCCTTCCTCGAGGGTTCGTGACAGCATGTGTTTCTCGAGATTATGCTCCTCATAGGATTTCTTGAATATCTGCCCGCCAAAGATGATGGAAAGATATGCCTCTCCCATACTCATATTGCTGACGATGCCAGCACTAATCGTGGCTGCCATCAAACTTGCGGTGCGCTTGATGCGCACAAGCATTCCACTCATTAGCACCCGAACGAAGCCTGTACGATCGAGCAGACCGCCGAGCGACAGCGCAAGCAGTGCGATTGACATAGTCCACATCATGCTTTGTATGCCACCACGCGTCAGGATCACATCGAGGCGCTCGAGCCCCGTGTTTGAGGTGTAACCGCTGTGTAAGCTGTTTAGCACCTCAGATATGGATCGATCTTGCATGACGATGGCGAGCACGATTGCGATAGCGACACTGCCCAGCATGCTGACTTCCGCCGGTGCTCGCTTAAGACTGAGAGCAAGCAGTACGATCAGCGGTAGCAGTGTGAGCGGGCCGATCGAGAACTCGATTGCGATGTGCTGTTTTAGGTCGATCAATTCCTGTGGGGAGAGCGTCTGTCCGCTGTAATTCAGCCCAATAACTGTATAAATGATAAGGCAAATAACGTAGGTGGGAACGGTCGTGTACAGCATCGACTTGATATGCGAGTAGAGATCCGTGTCAGCGCTCATGGCAGCGAGATTGGTCGTGTCCGACACGGGCGACATCTTATCGCCGAAGCTTGCACCAGAGACGACCATGCCGGCGACTAGTGGCAGTGGAATGCCTAACACATCACCCAGTCCCATTAGGACAACCCCAATGGTGCCTATCGTTCCCCATGCCGTGCCCGTTGCGAGTGACATGAGACTGCACAGCACCAAACCAGCCGGCAGGAAAATGCTCGGATGCAGGATGTCTACGCCATAGTAGATGAGGCCACCGATCGTTCCACTTTCGATCATCGCGGCGATTAAAACGCCGATTAGAAAAAAGATAAAGATGGCGCCGAGGCCCCTCTCTATCCCGGAGATCATCGCGGCTTTGATTGCCGGGAAGTCGAAACCGAGACCCACTGAGTGGCCTGCGACCCAAACGAGTGCAATCAGTAGCAGACTGTGTAGGTTGATTCCAAGCCACAGCAATCCGACGATGACAATCACGATGACGCCGCCGAAGCAAATCATGGATTGCAAAAAACCAGACTCTTGTTGATCTCTCATTTATTCACGCCTAAGGAGGAGAGTGCAGCAGTGTTGCTTTAGCTAAAGCAAAGATTCGACACCATTGGTGTGGGCGAGTGTGAATGTGGAGCAGATTGTATATTACGCTTATCTAGCATTGATCTGTCGCCAATGATGACAGGCGACCAAATGGTCTTCATTTGTTGTATCTAGTGTAGGTTTTTGTTCTGCGCAAATATCTGTTGCGTGACGGCATCGGGTACGAAAAACGCAGCCCGAGGGCGGATTGATTGGCGATGGTAAATCACCCGCAATCAACTCATCTTGTGGTCTTTTCGGCACCGTTGGGTCTGGCACTGGCACAGAGGCAATCAACGCTTGCGCATAGGGATGTAACGGGCGACCATAAAAATCTTCGCTGCTGGCAAATTCCACTATATTTCCCAAGTATAATACCATCACCCGATCAGAAATATGTTTTACCACGCTCAGATCATGCGCAATGAAAACCAATGATAGCCCCAGTTCGCTCTGCAGCTCCATTAATAGATTGATCACCTGCGCCTGAATGGAGACATCCAGTGCCGAGACCGGTTCATCGCAGATGATCAGTTTCGGGTTGATGATTAATGCCCTTGCGATACCGATTCGCTGGCATTGGCCGCCGGAAAATTCATGTGGATAGCGGTTGATCAAATTGGGCAAAATCCCAACTTTCTCCAGTACTTGACGCACTTCTGCGGCGCGCTCTTTTTTGCTCATTTGTGGAAGGTGGGTCTTGAGTGGTTCGGCAACGATTTCACCAATTGTCATCCGCGGATCAAGCGAGGCCAGCGGGTCTTGGAAAATCATCTGCAGATCGCGGCGCTTTTCTTTCATCGCAGCATCGGTTGTGGTTAGCAAATCCTGCCCGAGCCAAAGTACTTGACCGGTCTCGGCTGGCAGCATACGGATAATGGCACGCGCTAAAGTGGATTTGCCGCAGCCGCTTTCCCCGACTACCCCAAGGGTTTGACCGGAATAAAGATCAAAGCTGATGTTATCCACTGCCCTAAGTTTGTCCTTTGGCGTCCAAGGCATTGCACCGCGGCGGGCAACATCAAATACCACCGATAGGTTACGCACAGATAGAATGGGTTCAGGCGCCGTCATACAAACTCCCCTTTGGGTTTGTGGCAGGCACGCAGACCGCTGCCACTGGGCGCAACCATCGGGCGGTCTGTTCTGCAATTTTCTGCAACATACGCACAACGCGGCGAAAACGGGCAGCCCTTAGGCATATTCATCATATTAGGAGGGTCCCCAGGAATGGCATTTAATTCTTCATCGCCTTGATTCAGTCGGGGGATCGCTGATAAAAGTGCCTGAGTATAGGGGTGGCTCGGACTGGCAAATAGCGGCTTGATGTCATCATATTCCATCAATTGCCCCCCATACAGCACCAAAACCTTTTCACAGCTTTGGGCCACCACGCCCAGATCATGGGTGATCAGTACCAGCGACATTTGAAACTCTTTTTGCAAGTCACCCAGCAAGGACATAATTTGATCTTGCACGGTGACATCCAAAGCTGTTGTCGGCTCATCAGCGATGAGCAACTCCGGCTCGCACAGAAGTGCCATCGCGATCATCACCCGCTGCCGCATCCCACCGGAAAATTCATGCGGATACATATGTACACGGTTTTTAGCCTCAGGTATGCGCACAGCATCCAGCATCGTGATGGCCCGCGCCATAGCCTCCCATTTTTGCATCCCCCGATGATGTACCAAAACCTCGACCATCTGCTCTGACACTCGCAAATACGGATTGAGTGAGGTCATTGGATCCTGAAAAATCATTGCCATTTTTTCTGCACGATATGTATTCAACTCAGAGGTTGATAGGTTGAGGATGTCTTTTCCTTCGATTAGAACCCGGCCGCTGCTACGCCCATTCTCGGCCAGCAACCCCATGATCGAAAAAGCGGTTTGCGATTTTCCGGACCCGCTTTCCCCGACAATTGCCAAAGAGTGACCTCTTTCCAGCTCGAAGCTCAGATCTTTAACCGCCTGCACAGCGCCATCATTGGTTTGAAATTCAACCGAAAGATTCTCCACCTTAAGTAATGTCATTGTGACCCCCTATCGATCTTTGGGATCAAACGCGTCGCGTAGACCATCGCCAATAAAATAAAAACAAAACATCGTGACGGTGAAGAAAGACAAAGGAAAGGCAAGCTGCCAGAACGTGCCATAGGTCATGGTGCCCGCGCCTTCGGAAATCAGTGCACCCCAACTTGTATTGGGCTCTTGTACGCCAAGGCCAAGAAAGGAAATAAAGCTTTCTGCCATAATGAACCCTGGGATCATCAGTGAGCCGTAGACAATCACAATACCGAGCAAATTTGGCACGATGTGACGAATAACAATGGTGAGCTGTGACACCCCTGTGGCCCGTGCAGCTTCGATAAACTCTTTATTTTTAAGCGTCATGGTTTGGCCGCGCGCTACCCGCGCCATGCCAAGCCAGCTAAACAGCGCGATGCCCACAAATATCATCAGGATGGATCGCCCAAACACCACCAAGAAAAGGATCAGCACAAACATGAACGGAATAGCGATCAAAATATCCACAATCCGCATCATCAAGCTATCCAAACGACCGCCAATATAACCCGATATCGCGCCATATATTGTGCCAACAAAGGTGCTAATGATGGCACCTATGAACCCCACAGCAAGTGAAATTCGACTGCCTTGCACCACGCGCGCATAAAGATCACGACCCATTTCATCGGTGCCGAAATAATGCCCTGTTTCGAAACTGGGGTAGCCTTTCTCGAGGGTCATTCCCAAAATAGCCCAGTCAATTTCCTCAATGCTGTAAGCGGCAAAGAGATTGCCGAAGATCGAAAAAATACAAATGAGGATCAGGGTAAATAGACAGATAGTTGCCATTTTATTTCTGGCATAGCGGATGCGGGCATCAACCCAAAGCGAACGGCCTTTCATTTCATCGTCGGACGCTAGTCCAGAATCATCAAAATTGAAATTTTTCTTGGCTTTTAAATCTATCATCAGTTTAATATCTAATTTGTGGATCCAGCCAGCCATAAGCCAAATCAACGATAAGGTTGAATAGAACCACCAATCCACCTACAAGCAAGGTGATGCCTAGCATTACAGAATAATCACGGTTCAATGCCGAATTGACAAAGAAATACCCCATGCCGCCGGTTGAGAAAATAGAATCGATAATGAAGGAGCCGGTAATAAGCCCAACAAACATCGGCCCCAGATAGGTAATTACTGGCAGCATCGCCGGTTTGAGTGCATGCCGCAAAATAACCTTTAGTTCTGGTAGTCCTTTAGCTCGCGCCGTCCGGATATAATTTGACCGCAATACTTCAAGTAATGAGGCTCGCGTTAGGCGAGTAAGCTCAGCGGTATAGGATGTGGATAGCGCAATCACTGGTAGCACCAAATTCTGCCAACTGCCGTCGTTCCAGCCACCGCCGGGCAAAAGCCCAAGCCATAAGGTAAATACTAAAATCAACAGCGGCGCCATGACGAAGTTTGGCAACACGCTGGCGGCGATGGAAAAACTCACGGCGAAATAATCAGTTCGGGTGTTTTGCCGCAATGCCGCGATAAGGCCAAGCGGAACACCAAAAAAAACCGCAATAATGAATGACCAAATGCCATAGGTCATGGTCACTGGGAATCCCTGCGCGATAATCTCATTAACCGTGCGATCTTTGTATTTAAACGAAGGACCGAAATCGAATTCCGTCAATATACCGACGGTATAGTTAAACATTTGTTTGTGAATCGGTTGATCAAGGCCGTATTTTGCCTCGATATTGGCTAGAACTTGTGGCGATAATGGTTTTTCAGAGGTAAAAGGCCCTCCGGGTGCTGCATGCATCAGCAAAAATGATATTACCAAGATAATCAGCAAGGTTGGAATGGCAATGGCCACGCGGCGCACAATCAGGTTGAGCATAGCTACATTCCAAATGAGTCAGAAACTGCCTTGCAAGCACAGGATGGGCCAAGAAAGGTATCAGTGCCTGTTATCGTCAATTGATTATTCTGCAACCTTATAGAGGTTTCTAGAATACCAGTTGCCTTCAACGTTCTCATGCGGCCAGCCTTTTACGGATAGTTTTAGGAACATCGCGCTTGTGTAGTGATAGATTGAGATCAATGGCGCTTCATCAGCAACAATTTCCTCAATTCTCGTATAGTTTGGCTGCGGATTGTCTGACGTTTTTGAATCCGCCAACAATTGATCAACTTCTTCATTCGAGAACTTCGAGTCGTTGTAACCAGAATTCGTATTTACCAGATCAAGGAAGGTTGAGGCTTCGTTATAATCGCCGCACCAGCCACCCCGAGCGACCTCATAGTTGCCTTCACCTCTTGTGGTCAGGAAAGTTTTCCATTCTTGGTTTTGCATGCTGGCTTCCACACCCAGTTTTTGCTTCCACATCTGGCTGATGGCAATCGCGATCTTTTTGTGACCCTCAGAGGTATTATAGAGGATTTCGATCGACAACGGATTGTCCTTGCCGTAACCCGCCGCAGAAAGTAATTCAGCTGCTTTGGTATCGCGCTCGGCCTGGGTTATTACCGCCACCGCCACTTCTGGCACGGTGAACCCAGCTGTTGCATCCGGCGTAAAGGTATAGGCAGGGAACTGACCAGCCTGCAGGATATTCTCAACAATGATATCGCGATCGATTGCGTAGGAAAGCGCCTGCCTTACTCGCTTGTCTTTCAATGCCTCTGGGCCATGCTCCCCCATGTTCAGGTTGTAGTAATAAGTGCAGAGTGTGGGGTTGGAATAAACTTCTTCAGGATACTGCGTTTGCATTCTCGCGAACTGGCCGGTTGGCACGCCTGTTTTATCAAATTCACCTGCAAGATAGCGTGTTAGTGCAACGTTTTCGTCATTGACGATCTTGATGACCACTTTTTCCATGATGGTATCAGCGTCATTCCAATACATTGGGTTACGCTCACGCACCAATGTCTCATTTGGCACGTGCTTGGTCAGCACATAGGCCCCGTTTGAGACGATATGCTCAGGTTTCACCCAGTTGGCTCCATGGGCCTTGATGGCCCATTGTGGTGATGGGAATGTCGAGCCATGCGTGGTGGTTAATGGGAAATAGGACATACTGCTCGCCAGCGTGACTTCAAGCGTGGTATCAGTTAAAGCTTTAACGCCCAGCTCAGAGACTGGTATATCACCCGACATCACATCATCGGCATTTTTGATGTTCATCACTCCCATAAACCATTGATAAGAGGATGCGGTTTCAGGGTCAGCCAGGCGTTTCCATGCATATTCAAAATCGCCCGCGGTGACTTTTCTGCCATCTGACCACTTTGCATTGTTGCGTAGGGTAAATGTGTAAACGGTTTTGTCTGCATTTGTGGCGTGACTGAGTGCTACGCCTGGCACCAGATTGCCATCTGCATCTTGGTTGTAAAGCCCTTCAAAGAGATCTCGAACAATTGCAGCGCCAGCCACGTCTTCTACAATTTGTGGATCAACTGAAGTATGTTCGTCAATGGTGACATATGTAAATATTTGGTCATCCGTCAAGGCCTCGCCAGTTGTTGGGTGAGTTCCAGCCGCCAAGAGTAGGCTACTTGACCAGCCCACGGCCGCCGCCAGCAGTATGGCTTTCATGCAATATTTCATTAATCCTCTCCCTTTTGACGATTAACTTATGGAGGTCTCAAGGGTTATCAACCCAGCATCTCTGCCGATTGTATTTACCGTTAGTACAAATTGGTCGACATTATGCCGCCATCGACCACCAGGTTGTGGCCTGTGATGAAGCGGGAAGCTGCGGTGCACAGAAACAAGCACGCGTCCGCCACATCACTCGCCTGACCCAAGACCCCTAGCGGCGCATTCTCTTTCCAACGCACAACCCCTTCCGGCCAGTCCTGCGGTAGTTTATCGCTATCAATCAGCCCCGGTGAGACTGCATTAACGCGAATGCCGTGCCGGGCAAGCTCTTTCGCCATTGAGCGCGTCATCATGACCATCGCAGCTTTGCTGCTGTTGTAATGGCTATGGTTGTCGCCGGGGCACAACGCAGATATCGATGCGACATTCACGATTGTCCCGCCGCCTGCCGCTTTCATAGTATTCGCCGTAAATTTCGAACAGTTGAAAGCTGTATCGACGTTTGCCGAGAACATCTCATTCCAATCCTTCAACGACATTTCCAGGAATGGCTTGTTCGGGAAAACACCCGCGTTGTTTACCAGGACATCGATCGACTTGTACTTGTGGTTGATTTGGTCAATAAAAACCTTAGTAGCCGACTCGTCTTCCAGACGGGCGCCCAGCGCTATGGCTTTACCATTTGCAGCACGAATTTCGTCGACAACGGCGTTCGCACCAGCCTCATTGCTCCGATAGTGGACGATTGTCGTCGCACCGGCCTCGGCCAGCCGCAGTGCGATTCCGGCGCCAATGCCTTGCGAGGCGCCCGTGACCACCGCCACTTTGTCACGCAGGCTGAGCAGATCCGTTACGCTTGGCGCCGTCACCTTGATGACCTAAAGTCACATGGCGACTCCGCAAGAAAACTGGCGGTGCACGGGAGTAAAGCAAGTACGGTAAATTTTGACTTCACTATGGCAGTCCTTTTTGAGTACATTAAAAATCGACTATAACTGCAATGACCAACAGTCTGGGTGTATTCTCTTACGTATGCATTGCCCTTGGCAATCCATTCATTCACCTTTTGCCAAACTGGCCGCTCTGATGCAAAGCAGCGTTTATCTGTCTTATGACGCCGATTATGGGTTTTGGCTATGATATTTTTAATAGTTACGACATTACAACGATTTCTGCCATGGCTTCTCTTGCAATTGGTTGTCTTTTGGATTCAAGATCGGGCGGGATATAGATTTTCAGCAAACTGGGGCCATCAATGAAAAAAGAAAAACGTAACAATCTTCGCTTCGATAGTAAGACAGCCTATATTCCGCCGGATGAAGCGACCAAAGCTGTAACGCCACCGATCGTGATGGCGTCCAGTTTTCAATACGATAGGGATATCTTTCAGCGTATTCTTGACGGCGAACGCAAGGACGTAAATATTTATGGCCGATGCGGTAATCCCAGCGAATATCAGTTTGAAGATCAAATGATGGTCATTGAAGGAGCGGATGCCTGTCTTGCTACGGCATCCGGTATGGCAGCAATCTCAATAACGCTTCTTGGCCTTCTCAAAAGTGGTGATCACATCGTCTGCGACTGGACCACGTATAGCTCAACTCATGAGATGCTTGATCACCGATTAACGGATTACAATATCGAAACCACCTTTGTTGATACGGCGGATACGGCGGCGATCGAGGCTGCAATCCGTCCTAATACCAAAGTGATATATTTTGAAACCATCGCCAACCCGTCCATGAAAGTGGCGCCTATCGCGCCTATTGTAAAGATCGCGCATGACCGGGGAATTGTTGTTGTGTGTGATAATACATTTGCCTCTCCTTATGTAATGAGACCGCTGGATTTTGGCGTGGATATTGTGGTGGAAAGCGCAACAAAATTTATCGGCGGCCATAGTGATGTGATTGGTGGGGCAATATGCATGAAATCGGAATTGCTTCCGGATGATTTTCTCGAGCAAATTCGCTGGAATACCATGGTAAAACTGGGTGCACCGCTTGCGCCGTTTAATGCCTGGATGCTGGGGCGCGGTATTCAAACTCTAAGTGTTAGGCTGGAAAGAGCCTGCCGCTCTGCGGCTACCCTTGCTGCTTATTTTGAAAACCATCCCTCAGTGAAGCAGGTATGGTACCCAGGCCTTGAAAGTCATCCTCAACATCATATCGCCAAAGAACAGATGCCCAAGTTTGGAGGTATGCTCACTTTTGAAGTTGAAGACGGTGATGAAGCGCTTACGGTGCTTGATAATCTTGAGCTTAGCTGCTTCTCCGCCAGTCTTGGCGGGGTCAGAACAACCACGCAAATTCCGGCATTGATGGCATTTCTTGATATTCCAATTGAGCAGCGACTTGAGATGGGAATCCGGGACGGAATGATCAGAGTGTCTACAGGGCTTGAAGACGTAAAAGATTTGATCGCTGATTTTGATGCGGCGCTTGCCCTTTTGTAGGAAGTAAAATTTATGCATTTAAAAAAGAGCCTTAGTTTTTGGGATGTTTTTGCCATTGCACTTGGTCAGGTAATTGGCTCGGGAGTTTTGGTGCTTATCGGTATCGGGATTGGTTTTACCGCCTATGCTGTACCTTTTGCCGTTGTTCTATCGGCAATATTTTCTATCATCAAACAACTGCCCGTAGTTTTTATGGGCTCGGCAATGCCCGCGACTGGCGGACTGTATGTCTATTGCAAACGTGTTTTAGGGCCAAAGGCTGGCTTTTTCTTTCTCGCGCTTTTGATGGTCACTTACTTTCTTATTGCTTTATTCGCATTAGGTTTTGCTGAATATGCACTTGCCTTATTACCGGATTTAAACGCGAAATATGTTGCACTCGGTGTTTTGCTTACTTTTTATATTGTGAATCTGTTGGGAATTCGACAGGCTGCTGCAATTCAGAAAGTTATGATTGCCTTTCTTCTTTGTGGGTTATCCTCGCTCATTTTCTTTGGCATTTTAGAGGTGGATTACACCAACTTTACTGATCAGGAAAAACTGTTTCCCGACGGTTGGTACGGTTTTGGAATGGCTTGTGTTCTCATGTCTTTTGCCACCGGGGGTGCTTATTACGTCTCCGAGCTTGGCGGTGAAATGAAGAACCCACATCATGATCTGCCTCGTGCGATTATTTACAGCACGCTTGTTGCGGCCTTTTTCATAGCAACCGTGTCGATTGTCGCAGTTGGTATATTGCCAGTTGAGCAAACAGCAGGAAAGACATTAGCTGAAGTCGCAAGAGTGATATTGCCGCCGTCTCTCTATGCTGCTTTTATAGTTAGCGCGGCACTTTTCGCATTCGCAACCAGTATTAATTCGACATTTTCCTGGGCGACAAAATCAGTGATTATTGCGTGTGAAGATGGCTGGCTGCCCAAAAGGTTGGCTGTTGTTAACAAAAGATTCAATACGCCACATATTATGCTCACTATTCTTCTGATCGTTGCATCAATACCGATACTCGCCGATAAAGATATGCGATACATAATTATGCTGGGTAGTGGGCTTGTGTTTATTTACGATATCGTTCCATTACTTGCCGCATTTTATTTTGCCAAGAAATTACCTGAAGTATTTGCAAATGCGCACTTCCGAATGTCTGAGAAAGCGTTAAAAACAATAAGTGTGATTGGCATTCTGATATTACTAGTTCAAGCGAACCTTGCCTTTTCCGATATCGATAATACCGGCAGAATGATGATAGTCGGTTATATAATTATGGTTATTGTATATATTCAAAAGAGATCAAAGATTATGGGGATTGGTGTTAAGGATGAGTAATCTTGAGGTGCCGGCGATCGAGGCGATTGACCTCGGCGCTTTTATCCATGGGACACCGATAGAACAGGCGGCCATTGCGGCACGTGTTGATGATATCTGTAGAAGCACTGGCTTCCTAATTATCGAGAATCACGGAGTGCCCGGAAAAATCATCGAGAATGCGTGGGTTCAGACGATAGGCTTCTTCGATTTACCGCTTAAGGAGAAACTCACGGCCAAATCTTCCGACCCGAAGTGCCCACGTGGCTACTTCCCAATGGCATCAGAGGCGTTGGCAAAATCGATGGGCGTCGATACGCCACCTGACGTCAAGGAAAGTTTCGGTATCGGACCATTATTGGCGCCGCCAATCGATTTGACCGCCGCCGAATATGAATTCTATTTTGGCAAAAATCTTTGGCCCGCAGCGCACCCCAAGTTGGAAATCGCATTGACGACTTATTTCAATGAGATGACGGACTTGGCCGGAAAGGTATTGAGGTTATTCGCTGCGGCGCTCGATATGCCGCATGATTATTTCAAGAAATCTCACACGCATCCGATGAACGCGCTTCGTTGCCTAAACTATCCGGGCTTCGACAAGCCCCTATTGCCAACGCAAAGAAGCGCCGGCGAACACACCGACTACGGCAGTCTTACGATTTTGAAGTCTGACCCCACCGTACCCGGACTTGAACTTAAACTGGCGGCAGGAAGTTGGGTAAAGGCGCCGCTTGTCGATGATGCTTTCATTGTAAACATTGGTGACATGTTGGCACGTTGGACCAATGATCGATGGGTATCAACATTGCACCGCGTCGTCCAATCGAGCAATCCGAAAAGTGACGCGATCCGACGACAATCAATGGCATATTTTCATAATACGAATTTCGACTCAGAGATCGAATGTATTCCGTCGTGTTTGGTATCGGGAGGGGAGCCCAAGTATGAAAAAGTTTTGGCAGGCCCCTATCTGTGGGATCATTTTAATTCTGCCATTGGCTGAACATCCTAAACCCGAAGCTGTACGCAGGTTTCTTTGTGCTGTTTAGTCAGTTCCTGCTGCCTGTGCCAAACGCTACGGCACAATACCTGACGACGGCTGCAGTCATGTTTGCCATCGACATCGTGGTCGACTCAATCTGATTGGGTATCGGTTCGACCATACAAGCGCTGTTCGCACATCCCAAGTAAGCGCGCAGTATCTGGGTATTATTCGGGCTATCGATAATCCTAGCCATCGCTTGGCCATTGTTGCTCTAGTCAGGGTTGCAAACAGATGTTTGGTTAACTAACATGTGTTAGTTATGGCCAGCCGCGAACAACAAGTCCTTGCGCTCATTCGGGAAGACCCGATGATGCCACAGCAAGTCATAGCTACACGGCTGGGGATAAGTCGGTCCGCAGTTGCTGGTCACATCATGAATCTCAGCAACAAGGGATTCATCAAAGGTCGCGGTTACGTTCTTAGTGACGCGTCTTTTATCTCGGTCATCGGTGGCGCGAACATCGACATTCACGGCAGATCAACACAGAAACTCCGCGATTTTGATTCAAATCCGGGCGATGTGCATATCGCGGCCGGCGGTGTCGCTCGAAACATTGCCGAAAATCTTGCTCGACTCGGTGCAGACACTCGACTCATCTCCGCCGTTGGTGACGATCATCACGGGCAAGTCCTTATGCGATTGTCGCGTGAAGCCGGCATCAACGTGCAAAACGTGCTTCAGATCCCGTCCGCTACAACATCAACTTACTTGTCAGTACTCGATGACACAGGCGACATGTTAGTTGGGATAAACGACATGAGCATTATCGACGACTTGACTGTTGCCAGTCTACGACCCATGCAGGCGATGCTGAAACAATCATCACTCATCGTGCTCGATACGAATCTACCCACTGACACTCTCGCCTGGCTGACGGAAACATTCTCGGACACGCCGATTTTCGCTGACACTGTGTCGACGGCCAAGGCGCCACGCTTAAGGCCGCACTTACAACATATTCATACCTTGAAAACCGGCACCATTGAAGTTGAAGCGCTCATGGGGCAGGAAGCACGAACCAAGGCGCAACTTGTTAAGATTACGAAGATGCTGCATAACGAAGGCGTGACACGCGTGTTTATCACACGTGGTGAGAAGGGTGTTTTCTTTAGTGACAACGGCAAATACGGTACGCAAAAGGTGCAACGCAGTAGCAATGACATTCTTAATGCCGGCGGCGCGGGCGACGCTTTTCTTGCCGGTCTTGCCTATAGCTGGCTGGAGGATTGGACCTTGCAAGAATCCGTACAATTTTCTATGGCCGCGGCAGACGTCACTTTGTCACACGCCGGCACCAGCAACCCCGCCCTTTCATTAGGACTCGTGCAATGCGCGATGGAGACACAACATGCTTGATATCGCGACAGAAGTATCTGCAGCACTGGACGCCAACAAACCGGTGGTGGCCCTGGAATCGACGATTATTAGTCACGGCATGCCGTATCCGAGAAATGTTGAAACGGCCATGGCGGTCGAAGCGGCGTTGCGTGACGGCGGAGCAATTCCTGCGACGATTGCTGTATTGGATGGAAAACTAAAAGTTGGTTTATCGCCCGACGAGATCCAAAGTCTGGGTCAGCTAGGGTTGAATGCGATCAAGTGCAGTCGGCGTGACTTGCCCTTTGTCGTTGCTCGTAGGATGAACGGCGCCACAACTGTTGCCGCAACCATGATTATCGCGGCGATGGCCGGCATCAGGGTCTTTGCGACTGGCGGCATTGGCGGCGTGCATCGTGGCGTTGAAGAAACAATGGACGTATCCGCAGACCTTGAAGAACTCGCCAATACAAACGTCGCCGTGGTCTGCGCGGGCGTGAAATCCATTCTTGATATCGGCCGTACACTCGAATACCTGGAAACCAAAGGCGTTCCAGTGATCGGCTATCAAACCGACAATCTGCCCGCTTTCTATTCGCGCGATAGTGGCTTCCCGGTCGACTATCGCGTGGACACGGCAGAAGAGATTGCCGCAGCGATAAAAGCGAAATGGGCAATGAAACTAAATGGCGGCCTACTCATCGGCGTCCCTCTACCGGAGGAACACGCAATGCCGAAAGAGGAGATCGACAGCGTAATCGTTGACGCTATTGCTGAGATGCAACAACAAGGCATTAGCGGTAAAGAGACAACACCGTATCTGCTGGGAAGCATTGCCGAACGTACTGGCGGCAAAAGTCTGGATACGAATATTCAATTAATACTGAACAACGCCAGAGTTGCGGCAGAGATAGCGGCACAAATGACGCTCTAAGCGCCCTAAATTGCTGTAATCACGCTCGTTTTTGTGGAGCCCGTCATATTCCATTAAATCTGATTGGTGCCCAGGAGAGGACTTGAACCTCCACCTACTTACGTAGACCAGCACCTGAAGCTGGCGCGTCTACCAATTCCGCCACCTGGGCAATCCTTACACGCATCGTTATAGAAAACTGATGCGTACCCGCAATTACTACAAAAACGATGGGGGTTAACAAACCTCAGGTAACCCACCGTATGTAACCGCTTGATTATACGCTTAAATATTACACCTACCCACTTAGCCCTAGTAGCACCTGAAGCTAGTGCGTATATCAATTCCGCCACCTAAGTAGGCGCAGAACCGCGTACAATCAATCACGATCCAACGGGTGGCGCACTGTACGCAAAGCGGCCGTTCCCTGTCAATTGCCATTTAGTTAGCAAAATCACCGGAGTTCCATCACTTGCCGAGCAAGCCTGAAAAACCGAAGAGTTCCTCTGAGAGGAAGACCTCGAAAACCAAAAAGAGCAGGCCCTACAAGCATCCGATCCCGAGCCGTAATGACTTGTTGGATATGCTGACCGACGTCGGCAAACCGATTAAAATCGAGCCGATCCTGAAAGCCTATAGCCTGAAGGGGCAGCGAATGCGCTCACTTCTGATCGAGCAATTGCAGGAGATGGTGCGTGCAGGACAGATTCTTGAGAATCGACGCGGCGAATATTGCCTGACCGCCAAGCTTGATCTGATCACCGGCAAAGTCAGTGGCCATCGCGATGGATTCGGGTTCGTCATTCGCGACGATGGTGAATCTGAGGATGTTTTCCTTTCCGCCCGAGAGATGAGGTCGCTATTCGACGGAGATCGGGTCGCCGTTCGTATCGTGGGTGATGACCACCGCGGTCGCTCACAGGGCGAACTAGTTGACGTACTGGAACGCGGCATTCAAGAAATTGCCGGTCAGTTCATTCGTGAGCGCGGCATTGGGATTGTTATTCCCGATAATACGAAACTCTCGCATCGCATATTGATTCCGAAAGAAGAATCGGCGCATGCCAAGCACGGCAGCATGGTTGTTGCCGAGATACTCGATTATCCGACACAGGTGGAGCAGGCAACTGGGCGTGTCACAACGGTCATTGGCGCACCTGGAGAGAAGGGCATATCAACGGAGATTGCCATTCACTCACACGGGATTCCATTCAAGTGGCCGGACGGCGTTAGAAGGGAAGTACAGAATTTCGGCAGCGATGTGCCCGAGGACTCTAAACGAGGTCGAACTGAACTCCGTGATGTTGATCTGATTACGATCGATGGTGCGGATGCGCGGGATTTCGACGATGCGGTTTATTGTAAGAAAACAAACAATGGTTGGCGGCTACTGGTCGCAATCGCCGACGTGGCTAATTATGTGAGTGTCGGCTCAGCTCTCGACAAAGAGGCTATTGTTCGCGGTACCTCCGTGTATTTCCCGGATCGAGTCGTACCGATGTTGCCAGAGGTGCTTTCAAATGGCCTTTGCTCACTCAATCCAAAGGTAGATCGCCTGTGTATGGTCTGCGATATGCGCGTCAGCCCTTTAGGGGAGGTTAGTAAAACCACATTCTTTGAAGGCGTGATGAAATCGAAAGCCCGCCTGACGTACAGTCAGGTTGGAGATTTTCTTGATGGCACGTCGACAACATCGGTGCCGAAGGACCTTCAAGGCTCAGTGCGCGATCTGCATGATTTGTACAAGGCATTCGCAAAACAACGGGGTCGACGCGGCGCGATTGAAATCGACCTTCCGCAGACGAAATTCAAACTCAATGACGACGGTGAAATTGATCGCATCGAGGTTGTGCCCCGAAATGATGCGCACCGCTTGATCGAGGAGTGCATGATCGCGGCGAATGTCGAAGCCGCAAAGTTCCTAAAGCAGCACAAGATTCCCGGCCTCTACCGGGTCCATCCAAAACCAGATGCAGAGCGTTTTAACGACTTGCGCCTGTATCTGATTTCACTGGGCCTAAAGGTCCCACATCCTGATCATGTCGAGCCGCGTCATTTCACTCAGTTGATCGAGCAGGTAAGAGACCGCCCGGACAGTGCGGCCATCACGATGGCAATGTTGCGATCGCTCACGCACGCCGAGTATTCGCCCGCAAACGTTGGGCATTTTGGTTTAGCGCTGGAGTCATACGCACACTTCACTTCACCGATTCGTCGCTACCCCGATTTACTGGTGCACCGTGCGATCCGGCATATCGTTCGTGGCGGCAAGGTCGGGAAATACGATTACAGTGCGAAGAGCATGGAGCGCCTCGGCGCGATCACCTCCGCGCATGAAAGGCGTGCGGAGGTTGCAACTCGCGACGTTGAAGCGTGGCTCAAGTGCCAATACATGGAAGGTCATCTCGGAGAAGAGTTCGACGGTGTAATCACCGGCGTCATGAATTTTGGTGTATTTGTGCAAATCACAGAGTTAATGACTGACGGCCTGGTTCACGTGACGAGTCTGGCCAACGACTACTATAAATTCGACGCAGGTTCGCAGAGGCTGGTCGGCGAGCGCAGTGGACACTCTTATAGTCTGGGCGAGGAAATGCGAATTCGGGTTCAAAAAGTCGACATGGAGACCCGCAAAATCGATTTCCGCCCCGTTGTGGACGAATCTGACAAGAGTGCGAAGAAAGGTCCGCCCCCCAGGAAGCCTTCCAGCAAGAAAAAGAGACGCCGATGAGTAAGTCGCATTATATAACCGGACTGCGAGCAGTAGAGCAGGTGCTGGCTACTGATGTGACGGATGTCCGCTGCATTTACGCTGAGTATCAGACCGCGAATCCACGAGTTGAGGCGATTATCAAGTCGGCCCAAGGGCAGGGGATCGAAATCCAGCCAGCCAATCGGGCGCGCCTTGCTCAAATGAGTGGGGAAGCACGTCATCAGGGCGTCGTAGCTGAGGTTCAGCGCAGCACAGTACTTGACGAGGCCGGTCTGAGAACGATGGTGGAGAAGCGACTCACGGCTGCTGGTAGCAAGCCGTTACTACTGCTGGTGTTGGATGGCGTGCAAGATCCACACAATCTGGGAGCCTGTATGCGGACGGCCGATGCGGCAGGCGTGGATGCCATCATCGCGCCACGACATGCGGCAGCAGGCCTAAGCCCTGCCGTCAGTAAAGTGGCGTCAGGGGCAGCAGAACAACTCCCATTCGCGACGGTCGGCAACCTCAATCGAGTTCTAGGGTGGCTGGCTGATTACGGCGTTCGGGCGATCGGCACCAGCGATAAAGCCGATTGCAGCCTGTATGAGGCTGACTTGAGTGGACCCGTGGCACTGGTGATGGGCCGTGAACACACAGGGCTTAGTAAGAGTATTTCGGAACGCTGTGACACATTGGTGAGCCTTCCAATGGCGGGCGTGGTCTCGAGCCTCAATGTCTCAGTGGCAACGGGCGTTTGCCTCTACGAAATAGCGCGTCAAAGAGCCTTGCGCCCAGCCTAAGCGTTAGGTAGGATGCGCCTCCCGCTCATAAGGGTGGGTTTTCACCTCTTGCTATCCGGATGTGCCGGTTAGCTGTAATCCGTAAGGGGATAAAATGAGACATTACGAAATCGTGTTTCTGGTTCATCCGGACCAGAGCGAGCAAGTTCCTGCCATGGTAGAAAAATATCAAGGCATGGTGACTGAATCAGGCGGCAGCGTTCACCGCTCTGAAGATTGGGGTCGTCGTCAACTGGCGCATCCAATCAACAAAATTCACAAAGCTCATTACGCTCTTCTTAATATCGAGTGTGACTTTGCCGTGATCGACGAAATCAAAACTGCGTTCAAGTTTAATGACGCTGTGCTTAGAAATCTCGTTATGGCCCGTGACGACGCTGTCACTGAAGCTTCGCCGATGGCTGTTACTGTCGCCGAAGAAAAGGCCAAAGAGAAGGAAGCTCAACAACGTCGTGAAGCGAAGGCTGTTGCCGAAGCCGCGATGCGAGCAGAGTTAGCAGAAGAAGAAAGCGCTAACGACAAGGCTGAAAAGCTGGCAGCAGAAGCTACGCCTTCCACGGAAGCTCCAACAGAAGAAGCACCTGCAGAGGAAGCACCTGCAGAAGAGACTCCGGCAGAAGTTGTTGCCGAAGAGAAGAATGGTGAAGAAGCAGCTCCTGAAGCTGAAGCTGAAGCTGAAGCTGAAGCGGATGTGGATGCGGATGCTGAAGCCAAGAGTGCCTAAGGAGAATTATTATGAGTCGTTATTCACGCAGACGAAAATATTGTCGTTTCACAGCCGAAAAAATCGTTGAGATCGATTATAAGGATCTCAACCTGTTGAAGGCCTATGTTACTGAGACGGGCAAGATTGTCCCGAGCCGAATTACCGGTACGAAAGCTCACTACCAGCGTCAGCTGGCCTCGGCAGTCAAGCGAGCACGATTCCTCGCGTTACTTCCGTACACCGATCGCCACTAAGCGCGCTTGGAGAAAATCTCGTGCAAGCGCTGACCTTATGGTTGCTCGCACGACCGCATAATGCAGTTTTAGCGTTGACGGTAACCTTATTGTTACCGGCTCCCCAACTAACGAGCGGCGCCATTGTGGTGTTACTGGTGTTGGCGCAAGGCCTCAGGAAAGCGGTGATCGAAACGTGTATCGCCGCGGCGGTTGCGGCAGTGGTTCTTCTTATATTAGGAGAGTCGCTGGCATCGATATTAAGTTTGACGGCGGGGACCTGGGTGCCCGCTTTGTTGCTGGCGCTAGCGCTGGTAAGAATGCGGTCGCTGACATTGACGTTACAAGTGTCGGTGATTGCGGCCGTTGCAGCACTGACGTTGTTTCAGCTTGTGGTTCCGGATCCAGCAGCCTTTTGGCAGCCGTATCTGGACGCAATGACACAATTGCTGAGAGAAAACGGAATGCAGCTGGACGCAGGACTGCTGACCGCAGATATCATGACGATTTCCGCGGTGTTTGTTTTCTGGGCGCTGTATACGACGGCGCTATTGTTTGGGTATTCGCTGTATAAACGATTGCCGCTGGAAACCGGGGAATTTGGTCGGTTTCAGGATTTGAATTTTGGTCGTATTATAGCGTTCGCCATAGCGGTGTTTTCGATACTGGCGTTTGCGGTTGGCTCGAGCTGGCTTCAGCACATCGCGTTTATTTTGTTCGTGATGTTTATGATGCAGGGATTGGCAATTTTGCATTGGTTGCGTGGTGTGGGAAAGTTGCCACTCATCGTAGTAGTTTCGGTATACATTATGTTGCCGTTTCTGCAGGTTTTGCTGGTAATGGTGCTGGCAATAATTGGGTACACAGACGCTTGGTTCGGATTCCGGCGTCGACTTAAAAAAGTGTAAAGGTTTTAGATATGAACGTTATTTTGCTGGAAAGCGTTGAGAATCTTGGTGGCATCGGCGACCTCGTAAAGGTCAAGGCTGGCTATGGTCGTAACTTCCTGCTTCCGCAGGGTAAAGCGGCACTTGCCACTGATGAGAACATGAAGAAGATTGAATCCCGTCGCGCTGAACTTGAAAAAGTGGCCGCTGCAGAAATTGCGAAAGCGACTGCTCGTGCGAAATCAATCAACGGTGTTGAACTCGTTATTCCTGCCAATGCTGGCGACGAGGATAAGCTGTTTGGTTCGGTTGGCCCGATCGATATCATTGAGGCGTTTGCTGCGATTCAAGTCGAAGTTGAGCGCAGTGAAGTTCGCATGCCAGACGGCCCGATTCGCGCACTTGGTGAGTATCAAGTGGGCATTCATCTGCACGGTGAAGTTAATGCTGAAGTTACTATCCGCGTCGTCGCGGCAGAATAACAAAGCGTCATATTTGCCGCTGGCAGTCGTCTGTAGTCGGCGGTGTTGTGTTACCTTTGAATCAGGGTAAATATTAGCTAAGGAAATTTGGGGATGGTCCGAGCTGTGGACGATGGAACGATAGATGGAGCTGCTGGTCAGCACCTCAAAGTGCCACCTAACTCCCTGGAAGCGGAACAATCACTCATTGGCGGCTTGATGCTCGATGCATTGGCTTGGGACAAGGTCGCTGACGTCATTACCAGCGACGACTTCTATCGTAAAGACCACCGATTAATCTATTCCGCCATTGCAGGCCTTATCGAAAGTGGCAGCCCTTGCGATGTCGTGACGGTATCCGAGCATCTCGACAGTCACGGTGAACTGGAAAACGCGGGTGGCCTTGAGTATCTAGCAACTCTTTCGAATGAAACGGCTGGCGCGGCGAATGCCCGAGCGTACGCAAAAATTCTCCGAGAGCGCTCCACTCTTCGTGATCTTATCAGCGCCGGCAATGAAATTGCAGGCAGTGCTTTTACCAATGACGGACGCACAGCGGCCGAGATACTGGAAGACGCCGAGAAAGCAGTATTCGCAATTGCTGACAGAGGTACTCGGGGTAAGAAGGGTTTTGTATCCCTTAAAGATATCCTTCCCGCGGCCGTTGATCGAATCGATACCCTGCACCAGTCTGACGGCGATATCACCGGTATTTCCACCGGCTACACAGAATTTGACAAGATGACTGCTGGACTGCAGCCGGGTGACCTTGTCATTGTCGCGGGTCGTCCTTCAATGGGCAAGACTACGCTTGCCGTCAACATTGCGGAGAACGCTGCGATCGGTTCGAAAGTACCGACAGCCATTTTTTCGATGGAAATGCCTGCACAGCAGCTAGCTTTTCGAATGATTTCATCGCTTGGTCGCGTGGATCAAACGCATTTACGAACGGGTAACTTTCCCGATGAGGATTGGTCCCGAATCAATACGGCGGTGCAGCTGATGTCCGAGGCACCTATTTTTATCGACGATACGCCGAGTTTATCGCCCGGTGAGATTCGGGCAAGATCACGGCGACTGCAACGCGAGCATGGCCTCGGACTAATTGTTGTCGACTATTTGCAACTGATGCAGGTGCCGGGTAGTAAAGAGAATCGTGCGACAGAGATATCGGAAGTTTCACGTGGACTTAAGGCGCTCGCGAAAGAAATGTCGTGCCCGGTAATTGCCTTGTCGCAGCTCAATCGTAGTGTTGAGCAACGCCCAGACAAGCGACCTGTTATGTCAGATTTGCGCGAGTCTGGCGCGATCGAGCAGGATGCCGATCTCATTCTCTTTATCTATCGGGAAGAAGTTTATAATCAGGATACTCCGCGCAAGGGCATCGCAGATATCGTGATTGCCAAGCAGCGAAACGGGCCTATCGGTGATTTCCCACTGACGTTCGTCGGCCGCTATACCAAGTTTGAAAACTGGGTGCCTGATACTTATGGCGATTATCCGGATGAAGGATATCCGTAGACGGTCGTCCGCTCAGGGCCGAAGGATCAGGAAAGGAAGAGTCCCATTAACTTCTTTGGTAGTAATAGCGTCTTACCCAAGTTACTGAAGCATTCATTGGTGAAGGTCCACTAACCTTGCCCAGATCAAACAAGGATAATCAGCTAACGACTCGCCATGCCACCTGCCCGCGCACCTAAAGGCGTACGCCCCTAAATAAGGTAGATAGGATGAAAGAGCAAATACCCACAAAACACACCAGCGGAGCCCCAACGCCGGTTAACAACTTTTTGCACCCGAGGTTGATCACCAAAACGCTACTAACCGTAGGTTTGTGTTGTGCGTTGCTGGGTTGTGCAAAGAATCCAGACACACAAGAATCGCCAAAGATCATGATCAATAACGTCAATGTTGTAGATCCAGTAGACGGTCTAATTGCCCAGCAACAGGTGGTGATACAGGAGGATAAAATTGTTTACGTTGGTCCAATCGATAAAATAAAGGCTGCGGACTCTGACACGATTATCGACGCCACCGGACAATTTTTAATGCCTGGCCTTTGGGATATGCACGTACATTTTCTGTATGACGAAGCATTAACAGATACCATGCCTGAACTGTTTCTGCGCTACGGCGTTACCAGCGTCAGAGACACTGGCGGCGATGTAAAAAAACTCGCTGCGCTGCGTGAAGCGCTCAAAGACACCCCTGCGCCACGCATCTATTTTTCTGGTCCTTTATTAGATGGTGAGTTCGTTATTTATGACGGCGGTGACCCAAGCCGCCCACCACTTGGCGCGAGTGTTCTTAACGCAGAATCGGCGATGAAGACGGTCAGCGCCCTCAAAATCGCGGGTGCAGATTTTATAAAAATTTATGAGCTTATAGATCCCGCCACCTATAACAGTCTTGCGGCTGCCGCAAAAGAATTTGATATGCCCATTGCTTCCCACGTCCCGCTAATGATGACTGCGGATGTAGCTGGTCCAATAGCAGGTTCCATGGAACACCTACGCAATATTGAATTGGCCTGCGCTGCGAACTGGCAAGAACTGCTTACGCAACGACAAGCGGCAATAACAGGGTTTACTGAAGGGCTGGGCTACACATTGCGCAGTGACCTCCATAGTGCCCAACGCATTCCAGCAATTAATGCCTATGACGAGACGCGCTGCAATGAAGTATTAGATACGCTAACAAATACTATTCAGGTACCTACCCTGCGCCTAAATACAATATTGATGCTTAAGCCGTTTGAGCGACCAGATTGGCCAAGTGCCGCAACTGCCCTGCCACAAAAAGTGCTGGAAAACTGGCAAGCGAGTATTGCCATGCTCGACGCCAACAGCTTGGGCATTGATCATACATTCGCCAATTGGAGTCAATTTCTAATTGCCAGATTATTAGAGCGAGGCGTACCCATTGGCGCTGGTACTGACGCGCCTATCGGCTTTGGCATTCCTGGCTATAGCCTGCACACAGAACTGGAGTTACTGGTAGCTGGCGGTATGAGCACGAGGCAGGCCATTTATTCAGCCACAATGACCCCTGCCAAATTCTTGGGATTAGAAGATACTATGGGCCAAATCAAAGTGGGTATGGCAGCAGACTTAGTATTGCTAAGCGAAAATCCATTGGAAAATATTGAGCACAGCAGATCGATCATCAATGTGATGTCTAGAGGCTTATGGGTTGAATGACGTCACAACAGGTCTAGGGGCGGTGCTTTATTGCAGCTTTCGTGTTCGAGTCAAAGAAAAGTAAACTTAAGGGCGAATACTAAGGCTATGAAACCCACCGCTAAAGGTACCTCCTTCACTCTACCGGCTAGAAGTTTAATCAAGACATAACTTATAAAACCAATACCTATACCGTCGGCGATGGAAAAGCTAAACGGCATCATCAGCGCTGTAATGATCGCTGGGGTTGATTCGGTAATATCGGGCCAATCAATTTCAACCAAACTCTGAGCCATAGACGCGGAAACAAATAATAAAGCTGCTGCTGCGGCGTAACTTGGAATACTTTGGGCCAGTGGTGCCAGCACTAGCGATAAAATGAAAGCGATGGCGATGACGACTGCGCTGAGTCCAGTACGACCTCCGCTTTCCACGCCAGCGGCGCTCTCAATATAACTGGTGGTGGAGGAGGTTCCGAGCAGGGCCCCAATCGCTGTAGAGCCCGAATCGGCGAGCAAAGCCTTGCTCAGTCGCGGTAGATTGCCCGATGCGTCCATTAAATTGCCTCGTGTGGCTACGCCAACCAAGGTGCCAGCGGTATCAAATACGTCTACCAACAGCATTGTCAGAATTACGCTGAGCATGGATATGTCCAGGGCTGCCCGAATGTCGAGCTGAAAGAATACGGGGGCCACCGACGGCGGTGCGGCAACTATGCCCAAAAAGTCTGCTTCGCCAGCGCCCCAACTAATAAGCGATATTAGTAGAACTCCCAAAATGACCGCACTTCGATAACCATTGGAAGCGAATGCGGTGATCGCGCAGAAACCACCGAGCGCCATAAATGTGGGGAAAGACAGTAGATCGCCTAAGGCAATAAGAGTCGAGGCATTGGCGGTAATAATTCCGGCGTTTTTCATCGCAACGAACGCAAGGAAAAAGCCGATACCTGTGGTCATCCCTAATTTAAGGTTTTTGGGTATTGAATTGATCAGCCATGCTCTAATGGGGAGCAAGCTGATAATTAGAAACAACACTCCAGAAAGGAAAACCGCGCCAAGTGCTGTCTGCCATGGGTGGCCTGAGCCGATTACTACTGCATAGGTGAAGAAAGCATTTTGCCCCATCCCCGGGGCGAGTCCGATGGGATAATTCGCCAATACACCCATAACTAGTGAGCCTAGCGCAGCCGCGCAACAGGTCGCCACAAACACGGCTTCGAAATCCATGCCTGCGTCGCCAAGGATTAATGGGTTTACCACCATGATATAAGACATCGCCAGGAATGTGGTGAGTCCTGCGATAATTTCACGACCAATAGTCGTACTGTTTTTTGTTAGGTCAAAATATTTATCTAGGGCGCGTTGCATATGGAAGCCTTAGCATAGTGTTGGTTCGATTGAGTTTAAGATTGTAATGAAGCTCACGCCTTGTGAGTAAGTTCCAGCCTAACAGAGGTTGGTGAGTATCGCGCGTGGTGGAGTCCAAGCAGACACTGATACGGCTATTTACTGTTAACGACAATTCCAAATGCGTAGTCATTAGACGTTATCAGCTCCGAACCGCCCGTTGCCGGTAAATTGATCACGGTGAGGATAAATAAGTGTCGCGTTTCTCAATAAGATAGAGTTGGCACTTTTATGTAATACCGACGCTGTAAGCAGTGTTATCATTGACTTTGATAGGTTTGCGTGAATTTGATAATAATCAAAGTACGATTCTTGTTTGGGTCGATCGTAGCTCTAGTAAGCACTTATAAAGTAAAGACTTACGTTCACGCCTTCGTCGATTCATTGTCAGTCCCGTACTCCCTCTGACTCATACACAGCTTCTCGGAAATCTAAAATCGTGCCAAAGGCTAAAATTGCCTATCTTTGTACCGAGTGTGGCGCCCACTGCGTTAAATGGGCTGGCCAGTGTCCCGACTGCGGTTCCTGGAACACGATGACCGAGACGAGAATTGCTGCGCCGGTGGCAAGTGCTGGCGTGTCAGCAACGACTCTTGAAAATCTGCCAGACGATATTGATTATCGGCACGCGACCGGATTCGAAGAGTTGGACCGAGTACTCGGTGGTGGCCTTGTGCCCGGTGCTGTCGTATTGCTGGGCGGTGATCCAGGTGTTGGCAAATCCACTCTATTACAACAAGCATCAGCGAATCTGATGCAGGATGTCCCAGTGTGCTATGCGACGGGTGAAGAATCCTTGCGTCAAATCGGACAACGCTCGCTGCGTCTTGGCCTCGATGCGTCTGCAATGAACTTGCTCGCAGATACATCGATTGAAAACGTGCTCTCTCAAGCGCGAAAATGTCAGGCTCGTGTATTGATCATAGATTCCATGCAGACCATGACAAGCGAAGGACTCACGTCTGCGCCAGGATCTGTCGCTCAGTTGCGTGATGGCGTTGGCAAGATTGTTCAGTTTGCAAAAAACAATGATGTTGCGGTGTTTATTATTGGGCACGTTACCAAGGAAGGAGCGATCGCTGGCCCTCGTGTTGTCGAACACATGGTTGACACCGTTCTCTATTTTGAAAGTGATCCGGCCAGCCGCTATTCGATCATTCGCTCCGTCAAGAATCGATTTGGTGCCAGCAGTGAAATGGGCGTATTCGCCATGACCGAGACTGGCTTTCTCGAGGTGAGTAACCCATCGGCTATTTTTTTGTCGCGTGAGTCCGTTGACGAGCCAGGCAGTGTTGTGTCGGTAGCGTGGGAGGGCAGTCGGCCTTTACTGGTTGAAATTCAGGCGCTGGTTGCCGACAGCAATAGCAACTATGCGAAACGACTTGCCCAGGGTGTAGATCAAAATCGCCTAGCATTGTTATTGGCCGTATTACAACGTCACGGATCATTATCCGTCACCGACGAGGACGTCTTTGTTAACGTCGTCGGTGGCTTGCGAATAAACGAAACAGCGGTCGACTTGCCGACCGTTTTAGCGATTGTTTCCAGCTTCCGGGATCGTGCGGCGCCGGAGCGTTTGGTGTGTTTTGGTGAAATCGGATTAGCCGGCGAAATTCGCCCTGTGCGATTCGGTGCTGAGCGAATCGCAGCTGCAGCGAAGCAGGGATTTACTCGCGCCATCGTCCCGCAGGGTAATGTGCCAAAACACCCTCCCAAGGGCATTCAGATCGTTGGGGTTCGGCGACTCAGTGACGCACTGGACGACGCGTTCTAAACCGCTCTACTCGGATGTGGAGCCTGGCTTTATACGCATTCCGATTCGAACAGATCGGATTCGATTGTCATCGGATTCGACGATCTCGATCGGATAGCCATCTATTTTCAGGCAGGTCAAAGGCTCAGGAATTGTTTCCAGTAGTTCGACTATGAGTCCGTTCAAGGTCTTTGGGCCATCACTAGGAAGCGCCCAGCCTTGTGATCGATTGAGCTCACGAATGTTTGCTGTGGCGTCCACCAAAAACGTGTTAGGGCTGTCACGTACGACATCATTCTCGTCGTCCGATGGGTCCGTTGTGAACTCACCGACGATTTCCTCAAGAATATCTTCTAGTGTGATAATTCCCTGAATATCACCGTATTCATCGACGACCAGCGCAATGCGCTCACGACGTCTTTGAAATTGTACGAGTTGTGTACTCAGTGGCGTTCCCTCGGGAACGAAGTACGGCTCGGTCAGCAATTCCAGCAAAATCTCCCTACTGAAGTTCCTACTTGAGGTATTGGCGAGGTGTCGCAAGTGCAGCATGCCGACGACTTTGTCGATATTGTCCTGGTACACGGGAAGACGCGTATGTTGGCTATCGGCGATAGTCGTTTCGATTTCGCGGTCGTTGTCGTCGAGGTCGATTCCGATAATCTCGTTATGTGGAACCATGACGTCATCGACGGTGACCTTTTCGAGATCAAGAATACTTAGCAACATTTGTCGATAGCGCGATGATATCCGGGTGCTCGCTTCGTGCACAACGGTGCGCAACTCCTCGCGATTCAATGAGTGCAGGTCATTTCCCTTGTCGCGAACACCGAGCAGGAACAGGACGCCATTCGATGCCACATTCGTCAGCCACACAATAGGGTAGGTAATTTTTAATAACGGGTAGTAGATCATCGCCGCAGGAAACGCCAATCGTTCCGGGTTCAATGCAGCCAGCGTCTTTGGTGCCGCTTCCGCAAAAATGATCACAGTCAACGTGAGGATGCCAGTGCCGATCGCGACTGCTGGCTCACCACCGAGATCAAGTGCGATCAACGTGACGAGGGCGCTTGCTGAAAAATTGACGAGATTGTTACCCAGAAGGATAAGGCCAATTAGCTGGTCGGGTCGCTTTAGTAGCTGTTCGGCAAGTCTCGCGCCGCGGCTTCCCGCACGGACTTTATGGCGCAAATGATACCGATTAAGGCTCATCAATGCCGTTTCCGAGCCCGAGAAAAACGCAGAAAGCAGCAGCAGCACTACGAGCAGACTGATGAGCCCTGCCAGTGGCATGTCACTGCCCAATAGTAGGGTCGCTCCAAGTTAGGTTATACGTATCAAGTTCTGGCATTTGTTAGCTCCAGCTTCGACCGAGGACTTGCTCCAAGATCACTCTGACACCAAAATACGCAATGCACAGCAATACGAAACCGCTGAGATAAAGCTCGATAGCTCGTCGGCCGCGCCAGCCTGCATAGAAGCGTCCGACTAATAATGTGCCGAAAACAAACAGTGCCAGTAATGAAAAGGCCGTTTTATGCGCGAGATGTTGAGCAAATAAATTGTCGATGAACGTTAGTCCGGACAATATTGATACGGCGAGACCAGCAAACCCGATGGCCGTAATACCGAAAAGTAATTTCTCGGTTGTCTCCAATGGGGCAAACAGGCTGCTGACTGCGGAAAGATTGCCAGCGTGCAGGCGCTTTTCCTGCATCATCGCGTAAACAGCGACGATCGCGCCAACGTTCAGCAGACCGTAAGACATTAAGGAGATGAGAATGTGGGACCGAACTTGCCAGGAGAGTACGGTCAAGTCGGTGGCTGAGCTTTCGAAGCCCGTGGTAACCACGGCGATGGCACCAAGCAGGAGCAGTCCAGCTGAGATGCCGCGTAATGCTGGCCGGATTGCTGCGATCAAGCCGACCAGTGAGAGTTCCACGCCAATCATCGAAACTGTATTACCGAATGAGAAGTTAAATCCATCGCCAATAAGGATGGACCCGTATAGATAAATGCTGTGTATGGATGCTCCTGTCGCAGCCAAAGCCCAGGCGACGAGGAATAAGGTACCCGCTGCAGCGGAGTATCTCGGCAAGCACGATACGCCAATCGCCCCAGCAGACGTGAGATACAGTAAGAAAATTATAACTTCAGACACAGAAACCCGATAGACTCTAAATAGGAATGATTCTCATTTGCATCTATTATTCACGCTTCAGCAACGATTAACAAGCCTTAAAGAAATTATAATTCCTTCTCAACTTTGTAGTCTTATGATCATCCCATATGGCATAGGTCAAGAGAACCCTCTTAATCAAGAATTTGCGTATTTTGATGCAGCAGCGGAATCGGCACTGGATTACAGGCAGCCGTGTTGTTAATCGACGATGACAGCCTAATAGATGCTAGCACTGGCATCCATGACTTAGCGCTTTAGGGTATGGGCTCCATTCGTCATGCCCTTCCTTACGCATACACATCTCGATCATATTGCAGGTTTGCCGATGCTTGCCGATCGAATTTTCGACGAGAACTGTGATATGCCTCTGATCGTTTACGCTATTTCGATATGATCCTGATGGTGTAAGACTGCGCTCCATGCGCGATATAAGGACTCGGCAGTCAGCACGTTCCTGCGATACACTTTCGCCATGTTTGAGAACTTAAGTGGCCGGCTATCGGACGCTGCCCGAAATTTATCGGGTAGGGGACGATTAACTGAAGCCAATATAAAAGACACTTTGCGTCAGGTGCGGCTCGCGTTACTCGAGGCGGATGTAGCGCTGCCCGTAGTAAAAACGTTCATCGATCGAATTCGAGAACGCGCCTTAGGCGAAGAAGTCGGTAAAAGTCTGACGCCGGGCCAAGCACTTATAAAAATCATTAACGCAGAATTAGTACGCATCCTTGGCAGCGAATCAGTACCACTTAATTTCAAGACGCAGCCACCGGTCGTTATCATGCTAGCCGGACTGCAGGGCGCCGGTAAGACGACGACAGTTGCGAAACTCGCCAAGCGCCTTATCGAACAAGATAAAAAGAAAGTCATGCTCGTCAGTGTCGATGTGCATCGCCCCGCTGCAATCTTGCAGCTGAAAACACTCGCTGTAGAAGTCGGTGCGTTACACACGGTCAGTAGTGCTGATGAAGAGCCGGTGCACATCGTCAAACGTGCACTGAATGAGGCAGCGCTGTCTCACGCGGATGTACTGATCGTCGACACGGCAGGGCGGCTGCATGTTGACGAAGAACTAATGCAGGAAGCTAAGGCAGTTCATGCCGAGGCCAAGCCACACGAAACATTGTTCGTCATTGACAGCATGGCAGGGCAAGATGCGGTCAATGCCGCAATTGCTTTCGATCAGGCGCTGCCATTGACTGGGATCATACTGACCAAGGCAGATGGTGATGCCAAAGGCGGCGTTGCATTATCAGTGCGTGAGGTTACTGGGAAGCCAATCCGCTTCATGGGTGTCGGCGAAAAGCTTGATGCGCTTGAAGCATTCCACCCCGATCGAATGGCTTCACGAATTCTGGGCATGGGCGACGTTCTGACTCTTGTTGAGGAGATCGAACAGAAAGTCAGTAAGGACAAGACTGAAAAGCTCGCCAGAAAACTAAAGAAAGGACGAGGTTTCGATCTGACTGATCTGCGCGACCAGCTTCTACAGATGATGAACATGGGTGGACTCGCTTCCATGCTCGAGAAATTACCGATTCCCGGAAACGTTAATTCTGCTGCATTGAAGGATGCCGGCAACGAGAAAAAGATTGGTCGTCAAATAGCAATCATTAACTCGATGACCCCTGGCGAGAGGCAATATCCGAAAATGATTAATGGTTCCCGTAAAAAGCGTATTGCGGTGGGTGCGGGACAAGAGATCCAGGACGTGAATCGCCTCCTGAAGCAGCATTTGCAGATGGAAAGGATGATGAAAAAGATATCTAAGGGTGGCATGAAAAAGATGATGCGAGGCATGCCTGGAGGCAGTATGCCGCCCGGATTTAGCTAGAAAAGCACGGTATTCTCTCTCAAATTTGCGATTTTGCGGCGGCGGACGATCAGAGCTCTTGTAACCTACGGAAAAACTTAAGTATTTCGCCTGCATAAACGCTTCACATTTGCCGGAAAACCCGTACAATGCGCCGTCTACTCGGGCCAGCCTGGGTCAAGGCATGTCTGCCTCTCTTTAGGTTTTTATACGGAAATGTAATGGTAAGTATTCGACTTTCGCGCGCAGGCGCGAAGAAACGCCCTTTTTATCACTTGGTGGTCACCGATTCTCGTAATGGTCGTGACGGCCGGTACATCGAGCGTCTTGGTTTTTTCAACCCAGTCGGTCAAGAGCACGAAGAGAATCTTCGTATTGATTTTGAGCGCGTTGATTATTGGGTTGGTCAAGGTGCACAACCATCTGATCGCGTTGCGTCACTCTTGAAGCAGCACCGCAAGGCCGCTGTTAGCGTTTAAGCTGTTGGTTCCTGATCCTGTCGTTCTGGGCCGAATTTCCGGCTTATTCGGGGTCCGAGGATGGGTGAGGGTGTTTTCCTACACCGAACCGCGTGAAGCAGTATTGCAATACAAGGGTTTGCTTCTTGGTCGAGATGGCAAGTGGCAGTCCATCAAGGTTGTCGAAGGGCAACGACACGGAAAGTCAGTCATTTTGCACCTTGAAGGGGTTGATGATCGGGAGCAGGCAGCAGCGCTGATTGGTACCGAGATAGGCGCCAACAGGAGTGAGCTGCCGGTACCGGATGCTGGTCATTATTATTGGTCGGATCTAATAGGGCTAACGGTCATACATCGCGATGGCATCGAGCTTGGTACGATCAAGGAAATGCTCGAAACCGGCGCACATGATGTGATGGTAATAGAAGGCGAACAGGGGCGATTGATTCCGTTCGTTAATGAAGAAATTGTAATCAACGTCGATTTGGTCAAGCGACAGGTGCACGTTGATTGGGAATGGGATTGACAGGATGCTTATCAGCGTCGTTAGTTTATTTCCCGAAATGGTAAGTACCATTGGTGAGTACGGTGTTGTAGGAAGAGCACAGCAACGTGAGTTGATGACGCTGGAGGTTGAGAACCCGCGTGATCATGCGAGCGACGCACACCGCACCGTAGATGACAGGCCTTATGGTGGCGGGCCCGGTATGGTGATGAAGTATGAACCAGTCGCGGCAGCCCTTGAGGCAGCTAAAGGTAATTTGCCTGCTGGTTGCCCGGTGGTGTATTTGTCGCCGCAGGGTCAGGCTTTCGATCAGGCGATGGCACAGAGGTTTGCAAAGATGCCCGGCTTGGTATTACTGGCGGGGCGTTACGAAGGGATCGATGAACGACTGCTTGAGTCGCATATCGACGAAGAGGTTTCTCTCGGTGATTTTGTGCTTTCGGGCGGCGAAATTGCGGCGATGGCAGTAATTGACGCAGTAGTGCGATTACTTCCAGGCGTACTGGGAGATGATGAGTCAGCAGTACAAGACTCCTTTATGAGGGGGTTGCTGGATCATCCTCACTATACGAGACCTGAGGAAATAGCAGGGCGTAAGGTTCCGGATGTTTTGTTGTCCGGTGACCATGCTCGAATCGCCAGGTGGCGACAGAAGCAGGCTCTGGGACGCAGCTATTTGAGGCGGCCCGATCTGCTGGAAAAACTGGATTTAGATGACGAGCAACAAACGTTGCTTGACGAATTTTTAAAAGAGCAAAGTTAATGAGCAAAATAATCGAAGCGATCGAGCAAGAACAAATGGGTAAAGAGCTTCCGCCGTTTGCCCCGGGTGACACAATTGTTGTGCAGGTTAAGGTCAGAGAAGGAACTCGCGAGCGCCTACAGGCGTTTGAGGGTATAGTCATTGCCAAGCGCAATCGTGGTCTGAATTCTTCTTTCACTGTTCGCAAAATCTCGCACGGTGAAGGTGTCGAGCGAGTATTCCAGACTTACAGTCCGGTCGTAGACTCGGTCGAAGTTAAGCGACGTGGTGATGTTCGCCGCGCGAAGCTTTATTATCTGCGGGGCCTTACCGGTAAGGCTGCGAGGATTAAAGAAAAAATCTGAAAAATATCAGAGAAACATCATCGCCCCGGTTACGGCAGTATCCGGGGCTTTTTTCGTTATAATGCGTAACATTCAGGCACTTTGAGCGGAGCTAATAGCCTGCTGTCGAGTCTTTCGTGATATGAAAAAAGTTTTTCTGATTATCGTTCTGTCTTCGCTTTCGAGCGGCTGCGCTGTTTTGGTGTCCAATGCGGCCTCGAGCTTCTCGAACAATCTGGCTGCTGCTGTCCTCAATCAGGACGACCCGGAGCTTGTTCGCGATGGGCTCCCAACCTTGATGTTGACTATGGACAGCATGATAGAAGGCAGTCCGGACAATCCGCAATTATTGGCCGCGAGCGCTAGCCTGTATGCTACTTACGGCGCCGTATTTGTCAGTGGTGAAGAGCGCTCGATGAAATTGACGGGCCGTGCGCGCGGTTATGGGCTAAGGGCAATGTGCGAGACCTACGAGCCATCCTGCGTATGGCCGAACGTCACCTACGACGAATTCGTGGCCACTTTGGATGGGATCGATCCGAAGGATGCGGATATATTGCTTTCTTATGGGCTTGCGTCTTTGGCGTACCTCAGAGCGCGAAGCTCCAGTTGGGACACAGTCGCCGAATTCCCGCTGATTCAGGCATTGTTCGATCACTACCTGAATATAAGTGGCGATGCAGTTAACAGTAGCGTGTACACATACATGGGAATAATGCACTCACTGCGGCCACCGACACTGGGTGGTGAGCCGGAATTGGCTCGCGATTTTTTTGAAAAGGCGATTGCGGAATCGTCTGGTCATGACTTGAACGCTAAGCTGGAATACGCGAAAGGTTATGCGAAATTAATGTATGAACGAGAATTGCACGATCGATTATTGAACGAGGTTCTGGACGCGGACCCCAATCAGAATGGATTTGTATTAACGAATGTCATGGCCCAGAAAGAGGCTGCCACATTACTTGCTGAAGCGGATGACTACTTCTGATTATTCAGTCAGGCTATGGGATGTCAGGCATTAGGGCTTACTAGTTATGAAAAAACTACTCTTATCAGCTGCACTCTTGATGTTAAGTGCACCAGCTATTTCGGCTGTTACATTGAAAATCGCCACCGCTACTCCGGATGGAACGCAGTGGATGAAAGACATGCGAGCGAGCGCTAAAGAGATCAACGAGCGGACTGAGGGCCGGGTCGCGTTCAAGTACTACGGTGGTGGAATCAAGGGCAGCGACTCCAAGATGTTGAGTCAGATTCGTATTCGACAGTTGCAGGGCGGGGCATTTACACCAACTTCTCTTGCGGCGCAGTACCTGGATCTGAATCTCTATGGTATGCCGTTAGTATTCAACTCCGAGGAAGAGGCTGCTTATGTCCGCACCAAGATGGATGTTGGACTCCAAGAAGGTCTTGAAGATGCAGGCTTTGTTAACTTCGGTTTTGCTACCTCTGGATTCGCCAATATCATGTCCAACAAGCCAATACAGACCCTTGCGGACCTCAAGGGAAAGCGAGTGTGGGTGCCGGAAGGTGACGTAATGAGCTATAAATCCATGGAGGCGCTTTCACTCAACCCAGTTACATTTCCGTTGACCGATGTACTGACCGGGCTGCAAACAGGCCTAATCGATATTGTCGCTATTCCGGTAATGGTTGGTTTGGTGCTGCAATGGCACACAAAGGTTAAGTACGTAACGCGTATGCCATTGATTTATACCTTTGGATACCTAGCTATCGATAAAAAGGCCTTCGACAAGATCGGCAGTGACGATCAGGCGATCGTTCGTGAAGTCATGAGTAAAACGTACGCGAACTTCGATAGAGCAAGCCTGGCGGACAATGAAGGTGCGTTCAAGGCCCTTCTCAAAAGCGGCATTGAAGAGGTGCGGTTTGACGATAAAGAGTTCGTCAAGGTTCGAAAGCTGCTCCTCGAATCGAATCTTAAGCTGGGTTCCGATGGTGGTTTTTCATTAGAGCTCTATAAAGAAATGTTAGATCACATTGCCGATTATCGCAGCGAGAAGGTCGCTGCTAGCGAGTAAGTCGTCAAGTGAAACTCCAGCCGTTATTAAATCGCCTGGATAAGGCAGGAGCAGCTGCCGAAACCGCCATGTTGGTTTCCATGCTGACGGTGATGATGCTTGTCGCTGTTGGTCAGATCCTAATGCGCGAGGCGTTCGGCACCGGTTTTGGCTGGGCAGATGAGCTGGTTCGATTAATGGTTTTATGGCTCGCGTTGGTGGGCTCAATAGCAGCCTGTCGCGAAAACCGCCATATTCGAATCGACGCACTCTCGCATATCCTTCCTGATGGTGCTGTAAAACTGATTCGCTTGCTCGTCGACATTTTCGCGACCGCCGTTTGTGCTGTTATCGCAGTCCAGGCATGGCGATACCTGCAGATCGAAATCGAGTACGGGGACACCGTATTGGTAAACACGCCGGCATGGATGGCCCATTCAATAATGCCCGTCGCTTTTTTCCTGATTGCATATCGATTTTTGATCGATGTACTTAAACAGGCAGGCGCTATCTTTTTCGGCAGGACAGCGGAATGATCCTCTTCAGTATCGTTCTGGCATTTCTCGCGATTCTCGGCGCGCCATTGTTCGCTGTCATTGCGGCGAGCGCGATGCTTGGGTTTTATGGGCAGGATTCTGATCTAATGATCATGGCTATCGAGATACAAAGCATCGCCAGCATGCCGTTTCTTGCGGCAATCCCGCTTTTCACTTTTGCTGGTTACTTGTTAAGCGAAAGTAATGCGCCGAAACGATTGGTTCGATTGACTGGAGCGATGTTTGGCTGGATGCCGGGTGGTTTGGCGTTAGTTTGCCTGGCAGCGTGCGCGTTTTTCACGGCGTTCACGGGGGCTTCTGGTGTAACGATTATCGCCCTCGGTGCGATTTTGTATCCTGCCCTGAAAGAAGATGGTTATGGCGACAAGTTCAATCTTGGCCTCGTGACATCGGCCGGTAGTTTGGGTCTTTTGTTCGCGCCGTCACTGCCACTAATTCTTTATGGCGTCGTCGCCAAAGTTTCGATCGACCAGTTATTCCTCGCGGGCATCCTTCCTGGGTTACTCATGTTAATTATGTTGGCGGGTTACAGCCTATGGGTCAATCGACATATTCGAAAACCCATTAGCTCATTCTCGTTGAAGGACGTTGGAGCCGCACTTCGTGAGTCGTTGTGGGAGTTGCCATTGCCCATTGTTGTGCTGGGTGGAATTTACTCCGGATTCTTTGCCGTGTCAGAAGCTGCTGCGATTACAGCTTTGTATGTAGTGATCGTTGAGGTTTTCATACTGCGTGAGATTCCGCTTCGCAAGTTACCTCAGATCATGCGTTCATCGATGGTCCTCGTGGGTGGCATTCTCATTATTCTCGGTGTATCAGTGGCATCGACCAGCTACATGATTGATGCTGATATCCCTCAGCGCCTATTCGAGGTTGTTGAGAATTTGGTTAGTAGTCCGACGACATTTTTAATTCTATTGCTGCTATTCTTGCTAATCCTTGGTGCGATGCTCGATATATTTTCGGCAATCGTATTGGTGGTTCCACTAATATTGCCAATCGCAGCGGGTTACAACATTAACGAAGCTCATTTAGGAATAGTGTTCCTGGCCGCAATGCAGTTGGGGTACCTGACGCCACCGGTCGGGCTGAATTTGTTTATCGCGAGCTATCGATTCGAAAAGCCGATCATGCACGTGTATTCTGCGACCTTTCCGTTTCTCATTATTTTGATGTTGTCAGTTATCCTGATTACATTTTTCCCCCAGCTATCTCTGTTCTTTCTATCTGAATAGTGATTGACTATATGAGGTTTAGAATGCATCGATTGATTACAGTAATCGCCGTTTGCTCTGTATCGCTTACAACATTTGCAGTTGAAGACATCGTGTTGCCGCCCGGGTTTAGTATCGAAGAATACGCCGACGTCCCAAACGCACGTTCGTTGGCCCTTGGAGCCAACGGCACGATATTCGCTTCCAACCGCAGTGGCGGGGGTGTTTTCGCAGTCGTGTCTGAGGGTGGGGTTACTCGAACGATAACTCTGGACGACGGCTTGCAGACGCCCAACGGCATCGCTTTCCACGAGGGTGATTTGTACGTCGCTGAGATAGATCGAGTCTACCGTTATGATGATATTGAATCGAATCTTGACAACGCTCCAGATCCGGTTGTGCTCAATATTGATCTACCGTCTGAAAAATGGCATGGCTGGCGGTATATCGGTTTTGGTCCGGACAATAAGCTTTATATTAGTATAGGTGCGCCTTGCAATATTTGTGAGGAGCCAGGCTTCGCACAGATCATCCGGATGAATGCTGATGGCAGCGAACGAGAGACCTATGCAACGGGGATTCGCAACTCAGTTGGTTTGACGTGGCACCCCGAGACTAAAGAATTGTGGTTTACCGATAACGGCCGCGACATGCTCGGCGATGATTTGCCGCCCGGGGAATTGAATAATGTCGACGCGATAGGACAGAACTTCGGATTTCCTTACTGCCATGCTGGTGAATTGCTCGACCCAATGTTTGGTCAAGAGAAGGACTGTTCAGACTATCGCGCACCAGCGCAAAAGCTTGATTCGCATGTTGCTCCTCTGGGTCTCACGTTCTATTCCGGCGATATGTTTCCCTCTGAATATCGTGGGCAGGTGTTTATTGCGGAGCATGGTTCCTGGAATCGATCAAAGAAGATAGGCTATCGTATTTCGCTGGTAAGACTTCAGGAGGGGGTGCCTGTTTCATACGAGCGCTTCGCAACCGGTTGGTTACAGAGCGAATCCGTATCAGGCCGTCCTGTTGATCTGGTGGTTTTGGAGGACGGCTCGATGTTAGTCAGCGACGATCATGCGGGAAAAATTTACAGGATTAGTTACACTCCGATATCGATTTAGGGGTGCGCTATGAGCAGTAAGAGCTTCTTGGCCAGACTGGGTTCCAGTATTTGGCACGGCGTCGACGGCGTCAGAAAAATTTTGCATCTGCTGCTTTTGGTTATGCTGTTTTTAGGCTTTTTCGGGGCGATATCTAGTGCGCCACCCTTATTACCAAAGCATGCGGTGCTATTTCTTCAGCCCGTAGGGCCGTTGGTCGATCAGCTGGATGGCGATCCCTACGATCGGGCGCTCGCTGAGTTGATCGATGATGCCCCGCCACAAACGCTGGTTCAAGATGTCATCGATGCGCTCACTTTCGCAAAGACTGACAATCGCATAGTGGCTGTGCATCTTGAGTTGAGTGCAGTCTTGGGTGGTGGATTGAGTAAGTTGCGCCGCATCACTGCAGCGCTGGAGGAATTCAGAGAATCTGGCAAGCCTGTGGTTGCGAGTGCCGATTTCTTTAGTCAGGCGGGCTATCACCTGGCGGCACATGCTGATGAAATCTATATGCATCCGGAGGGCATGGTTTTTCTACAAGGCTATGGCGGCTTCAGGAGTTACTACAAAGAGGCTATCGACACTCTGTTGGTTGATTGGAATGTGTTTCGCGTAGGAACGCATAAGTCGTTTGTTGAGCCGTATACGCGAATGGACATGTCACCAGCGGATCGCGAATCACGCACCCGATTAATAAATCAATTCTGGACGATGTATCAGCAAGACGTCGAGACCGCTCGTGGCATGGATGCGGGAACAATCGACGGCTTTACGCAGGGTCTGGTAGCGCACGTTGTTGCCGCCGACGGCGATATCGCTGCTGCGGCGCGAGAGGCAGGGCTGATTGATAAACTGTTAAGCCGCGCTGAATTACGAGCGGTACTGAAAGCTTATGCTGGCGAAGATGAGGAGGATAGCACTCTGTATGCCTCGGTACATTCCTCAGACTATCTGGACAATATGCGCCTAATGAACGGCGATGATGTACAAGATGAAAATGTTGCCATTGTGATGGCGGTTGGCGCCATTCTAAATGGCACGCAATCATCAGGATCTGTTGGTGGCGACTCCACCGCGGCGTTACTGCGCAACGCGCTATCAGACGATACAGTGAAGGCCGTTGTACTGCGCGTCGACAGCCCGGGTGGCAGCGTGTTCGCCTCGGAGCTCATCGCGCATGAGATATTGGCTCTGCAGGCAGCGGGGAAACCGGTTGTGGCATCAATGAGCAGTGTCGCGGCGTCAGGCGGTTACTGGATCTCAGTGAGTGCAGACAGGATTATTGCGAGTCCGGCAACTATAACCGGATCAATCGGCGTTTTTGGCATGTTCCCGACCTATCAGCGTTCGCTGGAGGCTATTGGAGTCGGAACAGACGGTGTCGGTACGACGCCATGGGTAGGGCAATTACGGCCCGACCGTGAAATGTCAGCAGCAGTGAAGGATCTTTTTCAACTTATCATTAACGACACTTATGATGATTTTATTTCCGGCGTAGCCGATTTTCGAGGCATGAAAAAAATCGACGTTGATTCTGTTGCTCAAGGACAGGTTTGGACGGGGCAGGATGCTTTCGAGCGTGGCCTGATCGATGAATTGGGTACCTACGAGGACGCGATTCGTATCGCTGCAGAACTCGCCGGCCTCGAAGGCGAGGCCTATGGGCGGAAACTCATAGAGACCAGTGTATCGCCAACAGAACAAATAATTCTCGATTTTCTCGCAATATCGAAGAGCGGCGGTTTGGATGTGGCGGCGTTACTCCGGGGTCCTTCAGCGCTTGAATCGTTTGCCAGCAAATTGCAGCAGGTATTGGCTGATCTCTCTCAATTCAATGATCCAAAAGGCGTCTATTCGCATTGTTTCTGTGAGATTGACTGACTAGCCCCAATTCAGGACTACCTTGCCGGCCTGGCTGGATTCTATTAGTTCGAAGACCAGCAGGTAGTCATCGACCGGGAAATGGCATCTACACACCCACCCAGTAATGGCGTGATCATAGTTTACTGAATTTCGATCGCTTGTAAGTTGATGTAACAAAGCGCTACATACCATTGTTGGCCGAAAATGCAGTCCCTATACTGCTTTCTGAAGCATTGGCGCGGCTGCCATGTATGGTGATTTTCATAGTGAGAAGTAATTTTTTAAATGTGAATTTATTTTGGTTAATAAGGCAGAGCGTTGGTATTGTGGCGTTGTGCATAGTGCTGGCCCTGTCCGCATGCGGTGGCGGTGGCGGTGGCGGTGGCGGTGGCGGTGGTAACAACACAACTGCGCCCCGCGACAGTATACCTAACGCCTTTACCTTCACCGATCAAACCACTGTTAATCCAAATATATTAATTACGTCCGACTCCATCACCATCATGGGTATTAACACTGCTGCCTCGATCATTGTGGCCGGTGGCGAATACGCTATCAATGGGGGAGCCTTCACGACGCTAAACGGCATCATTCAGAACATGCAGACTGTGGTTGTTCGGCAAACCTCGTCCACGAATACCCTAACTGCAACAAATGTCACTTTGACGATTGGTGGGGTAAGTGACACCTTTACTGTGAAAACTCGAGATAACATTCCTCCGCAGGCAGTCAGCCAGAGTCATGATGTCTATGCAGGGTCTTATGTTCTCAGGCAAGCAACCGCTAATGATCCAGACAATGAGCCATTGTTTTTTGAGCTACTGACAAACGTAGATACGCTAAATGGGGCTTTGACATTTAGTAGCAATGGCACTTTTATCTTTCGACCTAACGCTGATTACACTGTTGGTGATAGTCAAATCAACTATCGGGCAAGTGATGCGTTTGGAGCATCAGTTAGTTCATCAGTAACATTCAATATTCGTGAAGCACTCCCAGGAGCGATCCTAGATTTAAGGGCGAACGGCCTTACTCTCGAGACATTAGCTGCAACTTGGTCAACTCCAGTACCGTTTGCTCCAGACTATGATATTCGCTACAGCGATCAGGTTCTGACGGAAGATAATTGGTCACAAGCCACTATTTTTGAGCACAGCATTACCCCAGCTCCCGCTGGGGAGCGGGCAGATTTTCTAGCTGATAATCTAGAGCAGGATACGGCCTACTACTTCGCGATCAGGGCGGTCAATGCCCAAGACGAATTGGGACCAATATCGAATGTTCTTTACGCCAAGACGGTGCCTACACCTTTCGCATCAATCAATACAAGTAATGTTGGCCCGCTCAGCGTGGAACAGAATCAGGGCGGACAGCAATCATTTTCCATTAGCAATGATGGTTTGCTCGATCTTCATTTTGACCTGGAGATTCTCGTTGTGGACACTCCTCCGAGCTGGGTAACAAGTAATGGAATTAATTTATACGCAGGTGTGCTTGCGCCGGGCCAGACGCAAAATATACCGCTTGAATTTGCAGCCAATGTTCCGCCTGGAGATTTGTATGCCAGTGCATTCCTACGGCACAATTCTCTCTATCAGGACACCGTGGAAGTACCGCTGTTCTTCCAAGTCACCGATGATGTTACACCGCCACCAGCTGTAAGCACCTTAGGTGCTAGTTCGCCAAACTTCGATGCAGTCCGACTGACTTGGCAAGCAGTAGGAGATGCGGGGATAGTGGCACCGCCTCTTGCGTTCTATGAGATCCGTTATAGCCTCACTCCCATTGATGAAGGCAATTGGAATTCGACAATTCCGGCGGCCAGTGAGCCTGGCGCAGTCGCAGACTCTGAGCAATATTTTTCAGTCACTGGTCTTACCATGGAGACGCTCTACTATTTTGCGATCAAGGGTTTGGATTGGGAAGACAACATCTCTACACTCTCCAATGTTATTCCAATAAGAACACTCGGACCGCCGGTGGTCGAAATTCCGATCGATAGTATCGCCATGGAGCTGCGTGAAGGCGTGACTAATTCAGCGCCAATTGCAATTATCGATACAGGTGAATCAGCGTTAATCTATTCAATCTACTTTCGCGAAGTAGAGCAGACGAACGCTTCATTCGCAGAAAAGCAAAAGGCTGCATCGCAATTTTCACAATTTTCACAATTTCCACAATTTCCACAATTTTCACAATTGTCACAATCGCGCAAGCCCCGCGTCATCAGTGAGTTACCAGAGCGAGGGAGCTATGCGCCCAACGAGCTCATTGTGCGATTTAAGCCCCAGGCTGAAGCGAATTCCCTGCAGTCACTTTTGCACCTCCAGTACGATGCACTTTTGATCAATCGGATTGATTCGCTGAATATGCAGGTTTGGCGAATCAACGACGAATCTACCTTACTGGAAACCGTACAGCGGATGAGTCAGCGTCCCGATGTTGTTTTCGCTGAACCCAATTACGCAGTGATAGCCAATGAAATTCCCGACGACGCTCTCTTCACCTCGCTGTGGGGGCTGAATAATATGGGACAAACGGGGGGTACCATTGATGCCGATATAGATGCCGTGGAGGCCTGGAACATTTCCACGGGAAGCAGCGATGTTGTAGTGGCTGTTATTGACACTGGCATTGACTACACGCACCCGGACTTGGTGGAGAATATGTGGATCAATGGGGATGAAATTGCAGGCAATGGAATTGATGACGACAGTAATGGTTATGTAGATGATGTTTATGGGTATGATTTTGCGAATAATGATGGCGATCCCTTCGATGATTCCAACCACGGTACTCATGTAGCAGGCACTATCGGTGCTACCGGTAATAATGGCCTAGGCGTGGTCGGCGTAAATCATCAAGTCGCCTTGATGGGCGTTAAATTCCTGGGTTCGAATGGCTCTGGATCCATTAGCGCTGCGACCGAAGGCATCGTTTATGCAGCAGATAATGGTGCACTTATTCATAACAACAGTTGGGGTGGCGGGGGATTTTCGGAATCTTTACGAGCCGCCATTGAATACGCCCACCAGAAGGACGTCCTTTTTTTGGCTGCCGCGGGTAATTCAGGGACCAATAATGACATCAGCCCCAGCTACCCTTCATCCTACGAAGTGGACAACGTTGTTTCTGTTGCGGCCACCGATCACAATGATCAACTTGCTACTTTCTCTCAATACGGAGCACAATCTGTAGACTTGGGTGCGCCAGGTGTGGATATTCTGAGCTCAGTGCCTGGCGGCGCCTATTCGAGTTTCAGTGGAACATCAATGGCCACCCCGCAGGTATCCGGGGCCGCCGCATTGCTTAAGGCTCATGCACCCAACCTTAGTAATCTTAAAATTAAGCAAATTCTATTCGACAGTA
>Ga0209383_1000176_pt1 | contig 47533 bp, 44 predicted proteins | sample CoawatmetaG02DNA_FD_187510 | JGI IMG/M metagenome (GOLD analysis project Ga0209383, IMG submission 187510) | Marine microbial communities from the West Antarctic Peninsula - Coastal water metaG029-DNA (SPAdes) (version 2) | ecosystem: Environmental > Aquatic > Marine > Coastal ...
ATTTAATTGTGTTAATACATTTTTGTAAGAATCGAATTTAGTTTTCTTTAAATATTCTAACAATTTTTTTCTTCTATTTACTGCTCTTAACAATCCAACCGAAGAGTGTTTATCTTTTTTGAATTGTTTAATATGTGCTGAAAGAGTTTCAATTTTACCTGTTAATAATGCAATTTGTACCTCTGAAGAACCAGTGTCCTTTTCATGCATTTTTAATTCTTCTGCTTTATTCGTCATACTATTTATTTTCCTATTTGTTTGTTTGTTTTATTAAGTTTTCTATTTTTTCTGCGTACTCAAAAGAGTCATCTTTAGCAAAAAGTATCTTTGGTATGTATTTCATAAATACTTTTTTAGATAAAACTTTTCTAATTAAAAAAGAGTATTCTCTTAATTTTTTAATAACTTTTTCTGTATCTTTTCCCCCTAGAGGTAATACATACGCTTTTGCAATTTTAAGATCTTGACTCATTTTTACTTCAGTAACCGTAACTGTGTTAGTTTCTAAATTCGGCACCTTAGCTTCATTTCTAGCAAAAATCATACCTAAAGATTGTTTAATCATCTCTCCAACACGTAATTGTCTTTGTGATACGGGTTTTCCTGTTTTATCAACCATTATACCGTTCTCTCAGTAGAAGTCGTACTATAAGCCTCTATTGTATCGTTTTTTTGAAAATCAACAAAATCTTTAAGCGTTATTCCGCATTCTTGGCCATTACTAACCTGTTTAGCCTGATCTTTTTCTCTGAAAATTGTACTAATTTTGCCAGTATAAATGATTGCTCCATCTCTAATTAATCTAGCATTTGCACCACTAGCTATTTCTCCTTCAGTTACCTTAGAGCCTGCAACTTTTCCTGTTCCTGAAACTTTAAAGATTTCTAAAATTTGAGCGGTTCCATTAATTGTTTCCTGGATATCTGGCGCAAGAAGTCCTGACATTCTTAGCCTAATATAATCTAACACTTCATAAATAATATTATAGGAAGAAATTTTAATTTTTTCTTTCTCTGCTAATTTTTTTGCTTCTTTACTTGGTTTAACATTGAATGCTATTAGAGTAGCGTTAGACGCTTTTGCTAAAGTCACATCCGTTTCTGTTACCATTCCAATATCTGATAAAATAATTTTAGGTTTAACTTCATCATGTACAATTTGATTGATGGCACTTTTGATTGCTTCAGCTGAGCCATGTACATCTGATTTTACAATAATATTTAATTCCGAAACTGATTTATCTGCAAAAGCAGAATCCTGGGTTGCAAGAGTTAAAGGATTTCCTCCTGTTTTAGTTTCGTCAGCTCTATTCTCACTTAATGTTTTGGCTTCTTTTTCAGAATCTAATACAATGAAATCATCTCCAGATTTAGCTGCTCCATTAATTCCTAAAATTTCAACAGGTGTTGAGGGAGGTGCTTCATCAATATTTTTTCCTTTATCATTAATTAAGGCTCTTACTTTTCCCCATTTCAATCCACTAACAAAAAAATCACCTTTTTTAATTGTTCCTGAGGTTACTATAACAGTTGCTACAGCTCCTCTACCTACATCAATTTTTGATTCTAAAACAATTCCTGTTGCTTTAGATTCAAAGTCAGTTTTAAGATCCAAAATTTCAGCTTGTAACACTACTGCTTCTACCAATTTATTTAAATTCTTTTTAGTTTTTGCAGATATCTCAACCATCAAAGTATCTCCTGATAAATCCTCTGCAATAAGTTCATATTCTAAAAGTTGGTTTTTAATTTTTTGTGGATCTGCCTCTGGTAAATCACATTTATTTATTGCAACAACTATTGGGACATTTGCAGCTTTTGCATGTTTAATAGATTCAATTGTTTGAGGTTTAACGCCATCATCTGCTGCAACAACTAATACTACAACGTCTGTTAGTTTTGATCCTCTTGCCCTCATCTCAGTAAAAGCTGCGTGACCTGGTGTGTCTATAAAAGTTATTTTATTTGATTCGTGTTCTATTTGATAAGCACCAATATGTTGTGTAATACCCCCGAATTCTCCAAGCACAACATTTGCACTTCTTAAAACATCTAGTACTGATGTTTTGCCATGATCAACGTGGCCCATCACAGTTACTATTGGAGCTCTATTTTTTAGATTTTCAGATCTAGATTCTTTAATTTTTTGAATAATTTCTTCAGCTTTTGTTTCTCTTATGGGATTATGACCAAATTCCTTTACTAAGTACTCAGCTGTATCTGCCGCTAGTGTTTGATTGATAGTAACCGTTACTCCCATTCCAAATAAATGTTTTATAACATTATTTGACTGTTCTGCCATTCTATTTGATAGTTCTCTAACTGTAATTGCTTCAGGAATATTAACATCTCTCTTTATTGGTTTTAAACTTTCTTGAATCTCTTCTTTAGTAAGCTCTCTATTTTCTTTTAACTTGGCTCTTTTAAGTGAAGCCATACTTCTTGATCTTGCTTCAATCTCATCACTTAAAGCTCTCGAAACTGTTAATTTTAATTCTCTTTTTTTTGTATCCGGTTTTCCTTTATCTCCCGCATCACCTTTAAGTCTTCTAGTTGCTCTTTGTTCGGCTAATTTACGTTTTTCATAGTCGTTCGTAATTGGTGAAGATGGTTTAGGTGCCGAAGTAGTTCTTGGAGCAACACTTCCAGCAGGGCTTGTTGTTGGTTTTGATCTTACACTAGCAGGTCTGCTAAAACTACCTCTAGGGGCAAATTTGCTTGGTTTTTTTTCAATTACAACTGAATTTTTACTTTGAGTTTTTGCTTTCTCTATATTGTCTATTGATTTCTTGGCTATGCCAGAAAGTGTTAATTTTGTTTTTTTGTTGTCCATATTTCATTACTCAATCTTTATAAATTATATTTCTTGCAGACATAATTAATTCATCTGCCTCCGTTTTTGATAAAGCAAAATCTTCAAGATATCCTTGAATTTTAATTCTTTCGCCTTTTACAATATCATAACCACCTGTTAATTCGTCAGATGCAAGATCTGCAAAATCTTCTAGTTTTAAAATTTTTTGCTCTCCAAGAGTAACTAACATACCTGGGGTTAACCCTTTGTGATTTATAAGATCATCTTGTAATCCCAAATCTTTAATTCTTTTTGTAATATCTTCTTGGTCTTTTTGGTAAAAATCTTTTGCTCTTTCTATCAAAGCTTTAGCAGTATCTTCTTCTATGCCTTCAATTTTCATTAAACTTTCTGGTGTACTATCTTTAATATCTGAAATTGAAGAAAAACCTTCTGCCACAAGTAATTGTCCTAAAGTTTCATCTAATTCTAGGTTTTTAACAAAATTTTCAGTTTTTTCTTTAAATTCTGATTGTCTTCTTTCTGAATCTTCTGCATCGGTCATTATATTAATTTCGTAATTTAATAACTTTGTAGCCAGTCTAACGTTTTGACCTCTACGACCAATTGCCTTACTTAAATTTTCTTCAGTTAAAATTACATCTAATTTTTTTGCAACACTATCAACATTTACTCTTTGAACCTCTGCTGGTGATAATGCGTTTGAAACTACTATTGCTGGATCTTCTGACCAATTAACAATATCAATTTTTTCACCTTGTAACTCATTAACTACTGCTTGAACTCTTGATCCTCTCATTCCAACGCAAGCTCCTACTGGATCTAATGAAGTATCAACTGCTTTAACACAAATTTTTGCTCTACTCCCTGGGTCTCTTGCAGAAGATTTAATTTCAATTAAGCCATCGTAAATTTCTGGAACTTCTTGAACAAATAATTTTTCCATAAATTTTGGATGAGCTCTTGATAAAAATATTTGTTGCCCTCTAGGTTCTCTCTTTACATCATAACAATAAGCCTTAATTCTATCACCGGCTTTAATGTTTTCTCTAGGTATCATTTCATTTTTTTGAATAATCGCTTCTGTTCTGCCTAAATCAACTATTACATTTCCAAATTCTAAACGTTTAACAATGCCACTTAGAATTGAGTCTTTTTTATCTATAAAGTCATTATATTGTCTTTCACGCTCTGCTTCTCTTACGTTAAAACTAATTACTTGTTTTGCAGTCTGTGCGGCTATTCTACCAAAATCAAAAGAAGGTAATGGTTGTAAAATTTCATCACCAACTTTCTTATCTTTATTTTCTTCATTTAATATGATTGCATCTTGAATATTTATTTCGGTATTTATGTTTTCTGGTTTTTCTACAACTATTAATTTTCTAAAAATTCCAATGTCTCCATTTTCCCTGTTTATTAAAACTTTAATTTCATTATCCTGCCCAAATTTAGATTTAGCAGCTTTTGCAATTCCAGTTTCCATAGAATCAATAATTAATTCTTTATCTATAGATTTTTCTAAAGCTACTGCCTCAGCTATTCTTAATAATTCTAGTTTGTCAGATCTTCTATTTAACATATTTTTATTTGCTCCAAAAAAAAATGGGCTGAAGCCCATTCTGTAATTTCAATAATGTAAGGGCAATATATAAAGAAATTTTTTTAATTCAATAAGAACTATTTGGAAAAAACACCCTTTTTATCAGTCTTTTCCCAAGAAAATGACCCATCTGCTTGAGGTATTCTTCCAAAGTGACCATAAGCAGCTGTTTTCTCATAAATTGGTTTGTTTAAACCAAGCATTTTTCTTATTCCTCTTGGAGTTAAATCAAAGTTTTCTGAAATTTTTTCTAAAACAAATTTATTTTTTTCCATGTCATTATCAAATAAATCTACATAAATAGATAAAGGTTTAGAAACTCCAATTGCATAAGCTAATTGAATTAAACACTTATCAGCAATTTTAGATGCAACAATATTTTTTGCAATATATCTTGAGGCATAAGCTGCTGATCTATCGACTTTAGTAGGGTCCTTACCAGAAAAAGCTCCTCCACCATGAGGTGCTGCTCCTCCATAAGTATCAACAATAATTTTTCTACCTGTTAAACCACAATCTCCATCTGGTCCTCCTATTACAAAATTTCCAGTTGGGTTTACATAAAATTCTTTTTCATCAAAATCTTTTAAAAAATTTTCTGGTATTGATTTTAACATATATGGTGTCAGTAATTCTCTTACCTTAGCCTGGTCTATATCTGCAGAATGTTGGGAAGATATCACAACTGATTTTACTTTAGTTGGTTTGCCATCAATATATTCAAAAGTAACTTGGCTTTTTGAATCTGGTTCTATATTTTTTAATATTCCAGACTTTCTATCTTCTGCCATAAGTCTTAAAATTTTATGTGAATAGTAAATAGGTGCTGGCATTAATTCTTCTGTTTCGTTACACGCATACCCAAACATTATTCCTTGGTCTCCAGCTCCCTCGTCTTTATTATCTTTTGAGTCTACACCCATAGCTATGTCTACAGATTGTGAATGAAGGTGACTTTCTATCTTTGTTGCTTCTCTCCACGTAAAACCTTCTTGGTCATAACCAATATCTTTAATACATTCTCTAACTTTTTGAATAAGGTCTTCTTCTTTGATTTCTGGACCTCTTACTTCTCCAGCAAGAACAACTTTGTTTGTTGTGGTTAGTGTCTCACACGCAACTCTAGAAAAAGGATCTCCAGCAAGATAGCTGTCTACTACCATATCTGAAATACGATCTGATACTTTGTCGGGATGTCCTTCTGAAACCGACTCACTGGTGAATAAAAAATTTTTTAAATTACTCATGTTTAAGTCTATTAAATGAAAAAATTAAAAAAATATATATTAAAATTAACATTAAAAAGATTTTATTTCCATATAACATAAATGGTGCAGATTTAACCAATTTACTCTCAGACAGCTCCACATATCCTGTTGACCCAAATTCTACTTTTTGTTCTACGATTCCTATGGGATTAATAATAGCTGAAATTCCATTGTTTGCAGATCTAATTATATATTTACCACTTTCAATAGATCTAAAAATGCTGTGCGAAAAGTGCTGCCTAGGACCTATAGAGTTTCCAAACCAACCATCTTCCGAAATGTTAATTATATAATCAAAATTATTATCCCTAGATAATTTACCTGAATAAATTATTTCGTAACAAATTAAAGGAAGTAAACTTAAATCAATTTTATTATTTTTTACATTCAGTGGAATCCTAGTTTCTCCACTGGAGAATGATTGATAATTATTAGTTACAGTTTTAAGGCCTATTAAGCGAAGAATGTTCTCAAGGGGGGTAAACTCTCCGAATGGCACTAGATTAACTTTATTATAGTTTGCGATTATATCTAGTTTATTATTAAATATAGCCATTGTGTTAAAAAATAAATTTTTATCATTTTTTGTCTCTATGCTATTTAATCCCATTATGATTAAATCATGCTCTCCAAAGTTATTTAAAAATAAGTTTTTATAAACACTCATGTCTCTTAAATAACTGTCTGGGATGATCCCTTCTGGCCACAAAAAAATTGTAGGTTTTATTTTTGTTGGGGCACTTAGCTCTATAAGCTCATTAATTATTTTCAATTCATCTTGTTTTGAATAAAATCTATCTAGATCAATATTTGGTGATATTGCTTTGATTGTATAAGGGTTTTTTACAGTTTCTAAAGAATTAAAATTATTACTTTTTATTTTACCAAATATTAAAAACATAGCTGATATGAAAATAAAGAAAAAGCAAACCATAATTTCTTTTCTAGAGTTTCTTAAAATGAATAAAGCAGGAACGGTAAATAAAGAGATGCAAATTAAATTAAAAGCATAAGTTCCAATAATAGAAAGGATTTGAATAAAATAAATATTGTTTGAAAAACTAAATGAAATCAAATTCCAAGGAAACCCCGTAAGTATAGAGCCTCTGACAAATTCAATTGTACCAAATAAAATTGAAAAAATAAAAAAAGAACTCACTACATTTTTTGAATGAAGAACTGAGAACAAATATGTAATTAAACCATAAAATATGGCTAAAAAAGCTGGTAATAAAATTATTGCAATTGGGATTAAAAACTTAAAGCTCTGATCAAAAGTTAATGAAATTGCTATCCAATATAAGCTAAATAAAAAATATCCGAATCCGAAATACCATCCATATTTAAAAAAGGATTTATGACTAGATGTTCTTTTTTTTTGATTAAAAATAAAAATAAAAAATAAGGAAAAAGTAATAAAATTAATTATAAAATAGTTATATGGTGGTAGGCTGTAAGAGCTTACTGCCCCTAAAAATATAATATAAAAATAATTTAAAAAGTTTTTTTTAAACAAGTTTGTCAATCTTTGTTTCAATAGTTTGATAAATTTTTTCTTCTTCAATTAACATCTCTTTAAAATCTTTTAATTTAATATGGTCATAACCTAATAGATGTAGAAAACCGTGAATAAAAACCTTGGTTATCTTGTTCTTAAACTCTAGAACACTTAGAGCTTTTGGTTTATTCATAAACTCATAACTAACAACAATGTCTCCAATATAAGGTGATTTTTTTATATTAAGTTTTTTTTCAGAAGGAAAAGATAAAACATCTGTTGATTTATTTTTATTTCTAAATTTTTTATTTAATCTTTTAATATTTTTATTATTTGAAAGTAAAATTGTTAAGCTTACTTTTTTTTTAATGAACCTGTATTTTTTAGGAAAAACTTGCACCAAAGAATTAAAAAAAATATTGGGTTTTTTAATTTTTTTACTCCAAAGATTGCTCTCGGAAACTACATCAATGCTAATCATTTTCTTGCTCTGAATACGCTTTTACAATCTTTGAGACTAAGGGGTGCCTCACTACGTCAGAATGATCAAAATCTACCACAGAAATTTCGCTCAGATGTTCTAATAACTTTTTAGATCTATTTAATCCAGACATGCTCTTGTGGGGTAAATCGATTTGTGATGGATCACCATTTATAACAATTTTTGAATTTTCACCAATACGAGTTAGAAACATTTTAATCTGCGTATCGGTGGCATTCTGTGCCTCATCTAAAATTGCAAAAGAGTTTTTTAAAGTCCTGCCTCTCATAAATGCCAGAGGTGCTATTTCAATATCACCAATCTCGATCATTCTTTGAATTTTTTCAAAGTCAAAAAGATCATAGAGAGAATCGTATAAAGGTCTCAGATAAGGGTCTACTTTTTCTTTCATATCTCCTGGTAAAAAACCTAATCTTTCACCTGCCTCCACAGCTGGCCTTGATAAAATAATTCTTTCAATCTTTTTATCGAGCAATAATGTCAGGCCCACCGCAACAGCCAAAAATGTTTTACCTGTTCCCGCAGGTCCTGCCGATATAACGATATCACTTTGTCTTAAAGCTCTAACATATTCTTTCTGTTTTTCTGATCGTGGTATAACTGATTTTTTAGGAGTTTTGATTACGTCTGAAATATTATTATTTTTTACTTTTTCTTCGATCATAAATTTATCTATTGAAGAGATTATATCTTTTTTTTCTATACTACCATTATTTATAAACTGGTTGGCTAAAAATTGAATAGCATTTTTTGTGATTTCATTTTGCTCTGGTGTTGATTTTATCAAAATAGAGTTACCTCTAGAATATAGATTTGTATTAGTAATTTTTTCTAGTTCTTTTAGATTTTGATTAAACTCTCCTACTACACCCATTAACAAATCATTGTCCTGAAATATTATACTCAAAGAGTTATTATCAGAATATACAAATTTTAGAGTAGAATTAATTTTTCTTGAAGCTAAGTTACTCAACTTTAGGCTACCTTCTGTTTGTAGTTTTCTTTTATTTTACCAAATAAGCTGTTTTGATTGCTACTGCTTATTTCTATTTGTACAACTTTTCCTATGTAATCAATATTACCATCAAAAATTACAGATGTCATATATTCCGTTCTACCAAATAATTTAATTCCATCTTTCATTTTATTTTCAACTAAAACATTAAGAACCTTGCCCTCCAAAGATTTATTTTTTTTTATCTGATTTTCAAATAATTTTTTTTGAATTATTTCTAATCTTTCTTTTGATTTTTTTTTATCAACTAGTTCTAGATCAGCGGCCACTGTGCCTGGTCTAGAGCTAAAAATAAAAGAATAAGAGTTGGTAAATCTTATTTTTTCGATTAACTTCATTGTGTATTTAAAATCATCATCACTTTCTTCTGGATATCCAATAATAAAATCGCTTGAAAACTCTATATTAGAATTAATCTTTTTTAACTTTTCATAAATTGCTAAATATTCTTCAATAGTATGTTTTCTATTCATTAGTTTTAAAATTTTGTTTGATCCACTTTGTACTGGTAGATGAACTAAAGGCATTAATTTTTTTGATTTTTTATAAACATTTATTAAATCATCAGTCATATCTTTGGGGTGAGATGTGGTATATCTAATTCTCTCCAGCTCATTAAAGCTTTCTAGCTCTAATAATAAATCAGATAATCTTAATTCTTTATTTTCACCTTCATAACTATATGCGTTAACATTTTGACCTAAAAGAATAATCTCTTTAGCACCACCTTGAACTATCTCTTTAGCTTCATTTATGATCTGATTAAATGGTCGAGAGTATTCAGGCCCACGTGTATATGGAACAACACAAAAATGGCAAAATTTATCACATCCTTCTTGAATTGTTAAAAAAGAAGATACTTTACTATCTTTATTCCTAATTTTACTTAAATAATTAAATTTGGAAATCGTATCAAATTCTGTCTCTTCTTCTTTTTTCTTATTGTCTATATGCTTTTGTATGGTGTCATTAATTTTATGATATGATTGTGGTCCAATAACTATATCAATATAGGGCTCCCTCTTTAACATCTCTTGATTTTCAGCTTGAGCAACGCATCCAGCTACAATCACAATTGGTTTTTTTTTTGATCTAAAAATTTTTTTTACTCTTCCAATTTCGTGATAAACTTTTTCTTTTGCTTTATCTCTTATATGGCAAGTATTTAAAACATAGCAATTTGCATCTTCATATTTATCTGTTTTTTCAAAACCTATTTTTTTTACCGTATCAAATATACGATTTGAATCGTATTCATTCATTTGACAACCAAAAGTTTTAATGAAAATTTTTTTTAACATTAGATTAGGGTTTCTTTTTAACTCCATATAATTCTAATTTATGATCCACTAATCTATAACCATATTTGTCTGCAATTTTTTCTTGTAATTTTTCAATCTCTTCATCAACGAACTCTATAATCTCTCCTGATTTAACATCTATTAAATGATCGTGATGACCTTCATTTAATTCCTCGTATCTTGCTTTTCCTCCTTTAAACTCGTGCTTTGCTAAAATTCCAGATTCTTCAAATAGTTTTACTGTTCTATAAACTGTTGCAATACTAATTTTTGAGTCAATTTTTGAAACCCTATTATAAAGTTCGTCTACATCAGGGTGATCATTTGACTCTGACATAATTTTAGCGATAATTTTTCTTTGATCTGTAAGTTTAACTCCTTTAGCTAAACACTTTTGTTCAATATTTTCTGACATAGTTAATTTTAACTTAAATAAATAGGATTAATCAAATTCTTTTTAATTTTATATTTTTCACATAATTTAGGCACATCTTCATATCTGGTGGTCTCTGATTCTCCAAAGTCATCAAAACTAAAGCAATAATAATCAATTTTTTTTGTTAAAAATAATGCTTTAATTGTTGATAGTGAATTTCTGATACCCGCAAAGCTGCCTGGGCCTCTATTAACATAAATAGCACCGATATCGTCTAATGATCTTTTGTTCTTTTTCAAAAATTCATTAATTAAAATCATCAATTTTTCAAAATTAATTTTACTATTTTCATGACTACAAGTATAAATATTTTCATCAACAATGAATGTTAATAAAATTTTATCTTTAGCGGCATCTACTATTAAGTTATTCATTATAATTTTATTAATTACATCCAACTCTAAAGCAGAAGAAAAAAATATCAAATATTATTCTGAGGATAAAGGTATTCTTTCATTAATGTATCACAGGTTTGATGAAAATAAATACCCCTCTACCAATATTCAAATGAATGTTTTTAAGCAACAAATTGAAATAATCAGAAATTTAAAATACAATTTTTATGATCCAAAAGATTTGGAAAAAAATTTTTATACCACAAGAATTGAGAAGAAAATACTTATTACTATAGACGACGCATTCTCTTCATTTTATGAGATTTCCTGGCCTTATTTAAAAAAGGAAAAAATCCCATTCATTCTTTTTGTTTCAACCGAAGCTGTTGGAAAAAATGGATATATGACTTGGGATCAAATAAAAGAAATAGAGAAAGAAACTACAGTATATATAGGCAATCATTCTCACACACATAACTATTTAGTAGGTCTAAAAAATGAAGACTTTATTAACGATATTGATACTGCATCATCAATCTTTAATGAAAAATTAGGATACAATCCTATTTTTTTTTCTTACCCATTTGGAGAATATAGTGCACTTATAAAAAAATATATTTCTAAAAATTTTAAGTTTTCTTTTGGTCAACACTCTGGTGTAATTGATAAAAATAAAGATCGCCATGAACTACCAAGATTTCCAATTAATGAAAAATATGGTGATCTAAAAAGATTTGCATTTTTAATTAACCTTTATCCTTTGCAATATAAAGCCTTATACCCAGACGATAAATATTTAACCAATAATAATCCTCCCAAATTTTTAGTGGATTTTTTTGATGAACAAAAAAACCTAAATAATATTAATTGTTTTTCTGATGAAGGTAATAAATGGGAAAAATCTAATATTAATTTGATTCAAAACTCGTTAAAATTAAATTTTAGAGAAAAGTTTAGTTTTAGAAGAGGAAGGGTTAATTGCTCTCTTAATGATAATGGAATATGGAGATGGTTTGGAGTTCAATTCTCCATTAAGCAAAATTAAATTAAACTCTCAAGATCTATGCTTGAAGGCAATAACTTAGCATCATCAAAATCTATTAAATTATTTTGTCTTATTATTTGTTGTAAGATTTTTACATATTCTTTACCTGTTTCAGCGTACTTGTCTAAGTGCTCAGAAAGAATCATGCTGTCTAATTTTTTTCCTTCATCTCTCAATTCAGCTCTAGCACTTCTAAAATCTTTATAAGAAGAATGAGTATTTAAATTTCTTTGATATGCTCTAACTGACGCCTGTAATACTTTGAATTTCATAACCTTATGGGTACTATCACCATCTGCATCGGCAGGGGTTATTCCTTCACCAGACCAAGTCCATTGCCCAAATAATGCATTTCCTTCCTGTGCAAATCTTGATGTACCCCAACCAGTTTCTTTTGCTGCTTGCGCAATAGCCATGGAGATTGGGACTTCGTCCATTCTAATTTTTAATGTAGATAAATCTTTATTTGCTACTCCATATTGCTTAAATTTTAAGTCTAGCCAAATCTTTTCTGACTTTGTATTTTTACTTTTATTTAAAATACTAAATAGTTTTTTTCTATCAAATTTAATATTATTGTTTTCTTTAATTATTAATGGCAAAATAATTTGAATAAAAAAGTCTTTTCTTTTTTTTATGTTTTCTATTTTTTTAATCTCTTTTGGTAATAATGTTAGTGAAATTGGTTTAACTAATTTATTTTTTCTAACATCTTTTAAATTATAATTAGTAGATTTAAATAATTCTTCAATTGTTGAAGCACTTAACCTTACAGTGTCAATGGTTTGCTCATCAAATTTTAATATATCCTCGAATAAAAAATTTTTATTTAAAATTTCTTCTGATTCAAGGTTTTTTGTTTCTAATAATTTATTTAAATTATTTTTTGATTTATTTTCAAAATCTTTTGTAAAAAATGTGCTGTTCTTTTTAAACTCAAAAATTATTGGTGAAATAAAAAAAATTGAAATTATGACTAAACTAAATAAAAAAGTTTTAGATAAAATACTAACGCTATCTAAATTTATATTACTTTTTTTACTTATATTAAAACCTTTTTTCTTTAAGTATTTTTGAATTTCTAAAATCGAAATTTTATTCTTTTTAAAATATTTATTTATTTTTAAAAATGTTACTTGTTTTTGGATCATACTTATACTGCGACCACTTCTTTTACTTCAGGCAAATAATGACATAAAAGATTTTGCACACCCTGCTTAAGAGTCATAGTGGAACTTGGACATCCCGAGCAACTTCCTTGCAATTCTACTTTAACTACACCATCTTTAAACTCTTTAAATTTTATATCACCACCATCTTTTGCAACAGCTGGTCTAATCTTTGTTTCTAAAATACTTATAATTTTTTTTTCAACTTCATTATATTCTTCTTTTTTTTTCTCAAATAATTCGTTTGCAATTACAAATTCTTTTCCAGTTAAATAAAAGTCATTAATTAGTGAAATAACAATGTGTTTAATGTCTTCCCAACTTACTTCTTCTTTTTTATTAACAGATAAAAAATCTACTCCTAAAAATACTCCAGTGACTCCATTGATGGATAGAAGATTTCTTACTAACTCACTGTCTGTGTCCTCTTTTTTTGTTACCTCAAAGGAACCACTGTTAGAAACGGTTTTTCCCGGTAAAAACTTAAGCGAATTAGGGTTTGGTGTTACCTCTGTTTGAATGAACATGCTTTTATATATAATAGTAAATATCGAAATTTAAACTAATTAATATATTTAGTTAAAAACCTACTAATTCTTTAATTTCTTTAATTTTTTTTGAGGCAATTATGGCCGCTTTATCAGATCCTTCTAATAAAATTGTATCTAGGTGCTTTTCATCATTTAATAATCTTTTAATTTCCCTTGATATAGGCTCGATTTTTTCAATTAGAGCTTCTGATAATTTTTCTTTAAATTCAGAAAAATTGTTTCCTTTAAATTCACCTATGGAGCTTTCTAAATTTTGGTTTTTTAAACTAGAGTAAATTCCCAATAAGTTTTCTGCTTCTGGTCTTTTAGCTAAGTCTTTAACTTCTTCAGGTAATGGTAATGGGTCTGTTTTTGCTTTTTTAATTTTATTAAATATTTCATCTTTATTATCAGTAAGATTAATTCTACTTAAGTCTGAAGGATCTGATTTACTCATTTTTTTTATTCCATCTTTAAGACTCATTATTCTAGAAAATTGTTTTTGTATTAAGGGCTCTGGTACTTTTAAAAAATCTGTTGCATTAAAATCATTATTAAATTTTTGCGCAATGTCTCTGCAAAGCTCTAAATGCTGTTTTTGATCATCTCCAACCGGCACATGTGTTGCGTCATAGAGTAAAATATCTGCGGCCATTAAAACTGGATACGAATAAAGACCAATGCTAGCTTTTTCTTTATCTTTGCCCGCCTTTTCTTTAAATTGTGTCATCCTATTAAGCCAACCTATTCTTGAAACACAACTTAAAATCCACGCTGCCTCTGAATGTGCTGGAACCATTGATTGATTGAAAATTATACTATTATCTGGATCAATTCCACATGCAATAAATGTGGCTGCCGTTTCTCTTATATTTTTTTTTAATTCTTTGGGGTCTTGTTTGACCGTTATTGCATGAAGGTCTACAACACAAAAAATGCATTGATTTTCTTTTTCATTCTGAAGTTCTACAAAATTCTTAATTGCACCAAGATAGTTACCTAGATGAAGGTTTCCTGTTGGTTGAACTCCTGAAAAAATTTTTTTACTCATGCTAGTAGTTTAAATTAATATCACTTCTTTTAAAAGCCTTGATTAAGATTGCAATCAAAAGATAAAACATTAATCCCAATATAACCACTCCAACTAGGTAAATACCTTTGAGGCTCTCTTGATAGATAAACTTGTCATTAAAAAAATGAATTATATAGTTAAAAAATATTCCCATTAATATTGAAGATATTAAAATTTTAATAAATCTATTTATAAAAATTAAGTTAAAGCTGAATAAGTCTTTTATTTTTAGAAAAATAAATAATAAAATCGCATTGAACCATGATGATATTGTGGTTGCTATTGGTATAATTATAAATCCAATTTCTTTAAAAAAAATAATGCTTATAAAAACATTCAACAAAACCGATATTAGAGAAATATAAAAGGGTATTTTTGTATTATGTCGTGCGAAAAAAAAGGCTGAAAAAATCTTAATAAGAGAAAATGCTGGCAATCCGATTGCAAAATAAAATAAAGCTTTTGCTGAGTTTTTAACGCTTAATTCATCAAAAGAGCCATATCCAAATAAAGAGGATATAATTTCTTCAGATGCAATAAGTAAGGCTATTGCTGCTGGAATACTTAAAAACAAACTTAACTCTAGAGCTTTGTTTTGAATTAAGTTTATTTTTTCTTTTTTATTACTCTGAATATGCTTAGAAAGTTGAGGAAGTATTACTGTGCCTATTGCAATTCCTGCAATAGCAAGATTTATTTGATAAATTCTATCTGCATAATAAAGATAAGATACCGCACTAGCTTGAAAAGATGCAATGATTGTTCCTATCAAAATATTTATTTGAGTAACACCAGAAGAAAAAATACTAGGAAGTAATTTTCTAAAAAAAATTTTTACTTTACTGTCTATCTTAATATATAATTTGAATTTAGGAGAAAAATATTTTTTTACAAAAAAGTATAAAAATATAAATTGTACTATTCCTGATAAAGTAACCACATAAGACAAATAATATACCAACTGATCGTTTAGAATTCTTCCAAAAAGCAAAACTCCAATTAAAAGAATGTTCAAAATGATAGGTGCAGCCGAAGCTATGGCAAATTTATTATGTGAATTTAAAATGGCAGAAAAAAAAGATGCCAAACTAATAAACATTAAAAAAGGGAATGTAATTCTTGTCAAAGTTATGGCTAATTCCATCTTTTGGAAATCACCGTCAAACCCTGGTGCAATTAAAAAAACAAATAAGGGCATCATTATCTCAATAACAAGGACTAAAAAAAATAATCCTATTATGAGTAAATTAAAAATATTATTTGCAAATTTTTGAGATTCTTTTTTATTATTTAATAACGATGAGTAGCTAGGTACAAATGCTGCATTAAATGTTCCTTCTGAAAATAATCTTCTAAATGTATTTGGAATTCTAAATGCTACAAAAAAAGCATCTGCTAAAGGGCCTGCTCCAAGAAATATGGCTATTAGAATATCTCTTAGATACCCTAATAGTCTACTAATTATAGTGAAAAAGCTAAATGTGCCTGTTGACTTAATAAGGTTCATAAATCATATTAGTCTTAAATTTGCTGTATTTGTATACCTAATTAACATAAATGAAAAAAACTAAAATAGACCATTACACGGATAAAGAAGCATTAGAATTTCATAGCTTAAATAAACCAGGAAAAATTGAAATAAATTCTTCAAAACCAATGACGACCAAAAGAGATTTGGCATTAGCTTATTCTCCAGGTGTGGCTGTTCCTGTTCAGGCTATTTATGATGATCCAGAAACTGCCTACGATTACACTTCTAAAGGAAACTTGGTTGCGGTGATAAGTAATGGCTCTGCAATTTTAGGTATGGGTAATTTAGGTGCGTTAGCATCAAAACCTGTAATGGAAGGAAAAGCAGTATTATTTAAAAGATTTGCAGATATAGATTCAATTGATTTAGAAATTGATTCACAAGATGCAGACGAAATTATTAATAGTATTAAAAATTTTGCATGTAGCTTTGGTGGAATTAACTTAGAAGATATAGCTGCTCCTGATTGTTTTATTATTGAAGAAAAATTAAAAGAAATTTTAGACATCCCAGTTTTTCATGACGATCAACATGGTACAGCAATAATAACCACCGCAGCATTACTCAATGCTTTGGATATCAGCGGAAAATCAATAAAAGATATTAAGGTTGTTGTTAATGGAGCTGGTGCTTCTGCGATTGCTTGTACAAATTTATTTAAAAATAGTGGTGTACCCAATGAAAATGTGACCATGCTAGACCGTAAAGGAGTGGTTTATAGAGGTAGAACAGAGGGTATGGACCAATGGAAATCTGCTCATGCAATTGATACAAAAAACAGAACTTTAGAAGAAGCTATCAACGGTGCAGATGTATTTTTAGGATTATCTGCAAAAGGAGCCTTAAAAAAAGAATTAGTAAAAACTATGGCTAAAAACCCAATAATTTTTGCTTGCGCTAATCCAGACCCAGAAATAACTCCTGAAGAAATAATGGAAGTTAGAGATGACGCTATTATAGCAACTGGAAGATCAGATTACCCCAATCAAGTAAATAACTTAATTGGTTTTCCATACATTTTTAGAGGGGCCTTAGATGTAAGGGCTACTACAATTAATGAAGAGATGAAAGTAGCTGCTGCAAATGCAATCGCAAAATTAGCACGAGAAGATGTTCCTGATGAAGTTGTTGCAGCAATGGGTGGTGATCGTCCTAAATATGGAAAAGATTATATAATTCCATCCACTTTTGACCCAAGACTAATTAGTGTAATTCCTGCTGCTGTCGCAAAAGCTGCAATGGATAGTGGTGTTGCGAAAAAAAAAATAAAAGATTTTGATGCTTATAAAGATCAACTTAAACAAAGACTTGATCCCTCAGTGACCATCATGCAAGGTATCAATTCTTATATTAAAAAAAATCAAAAAAAAATTGTTTTTGCAGATGGAGAGGACGAAAATACTCTTAAAGCTGCAATTGCATTTAAAAATTCTAAATTAGGAATTCCAATTTTGGTTGGTAAAAAAGAAAAGATCAAAGAAAGAATAAAAGAAATTGGCTACAATGATAACTTTGATATTGACATAGTAAACTCTCAAGATTCTGAAAAGCGAGAAAAGTATGTGAGTTTTTTATTTAAAAAGATGCAAAGAGAACAAGGCCTTTTAGAAAGAGACTGTGATAGACTAGTGAGAAATGACAGGGTTATATGGGCATCTTGTATGGTAGCATGTGGTGACGCAGATGGTGCTGTTACTGGAAACACCAGAAGGTTTGGTGCATCTTTAGATAAGGTGACACAAGTAATAGATGCAAGACCAGGTGAGATAATGTTTGGTTTAAATATGGTTGTTTCGAAAGGAAAAACTATTTTCGTTGGAGATACTAGTGTTAATGAATATCCAAGTTCAGAAGAGCTTGCAGAAATTGCTGTATCAGCCGCAAGAGTGGTTAAACTATTTGGTTTTATTCCGAAAGTTGCTTTTGTTTCTCATTCAACTTTTGGTCAACCCCTTACAAGCAGAACTAAGCATATCAAAAAAGCAGTGGAAATTTTAAAAAATAAAAATGTAGATTTTGATTTTGATGGAGATATGCAACCAGATGTTGCTCTAAATGCAGAATATAAAGAACTTTATCCTTTTTCAAGCATCGTTGGAAATGCAAATATCTTAATAATGCCTGGACAACACAGCGCTGCTATTTCATATAAAATGATGAAAAGTTTAGGAGAAACAAAAGTTATTGGTCCTCTGCTGATTGGTTTAGGTCAACCAATTGAGATAGCACCTTTGAGATCTTCTACATCAGAAATAATAAATTTGGCTTCTGTTGCTGCCTACTCTGCTGATGTTATTAATTATAAAAAAAATTAATTCTTTTGAATTCTTAAGTCTTCAACCAAAATAATGCTTGCTATAACATCTTTAACGTCAAGTATTTCTTTTGCTTCACTTATTACTTCTTTTCTTTCTTCTGCTGTTAAAGAAATTCCATAAATGAATATTTTTTTTTTGTAAGTATCTATTTGGTAATTAGTTGCTTTAATCTTCTTATTAAATATCAAGGCTGTACGTAGCTGCGAAGTTATCAACAAATCTTTGGCTGATTGTTTAAAATCAAAATCTTCTTTTATTGTAATATCATTTCTAACAGAACTAACTCCTTTAGTTTCCCATGCTAATTTTGTAATTTGAAGTTTTTCTTCTGGGTTTTCAACTTTTCCTGTTAAAAAAATCCTGCCATCTAAAACTTTTGTGCTTACAGATAGTAGATAACTCTTATTTTTCAATATTAATCTTGATGCTAAGTTTTTCTGCATTACAGAATCGTCTATTTGAGTACCTAAAGATCTTGGATCTAGAGCAATACTAACTCCCGTTCCAAAAATACCTTTTGAGCTTATTCCAATACATCCTGTGAAGATTAAAAAAATTAAACTTATTAAAAAAATTCTACTTTTCATTTTTTAGTTTTAAACAATAATTATAAATTTCTTTTTTAGGTACATTGGTGTTTTGACCAATTAAATCGGTAATATCTTTAATACTTAATTTTTTAATCATTTTTTGAATATTTTTTTTATCAGATTCCTTTAAAATTATCGAAGAGTTTTTTTCTTTAGGTTTTTCAGAAATAACTATAGTTAGCTCACCTTTTGGATCGGACTTAAAGGGCTCAAGATCATCGATATCGGATCTAATATATTCTTCATAAAATTTTGTCATTTCTCTACATATTAAAATTTTTCTTCCTGAAAAATGATTCTTGATATCTTTTATAGATTTATTAAATTTTCGTGGGGAAATAAAAAAAACAATACAGCTACTTAAGTTTGCCAATTTTTCAAAATCCTCTTTTAACTTATTATTTTTTTCAGGAAAGAATCCATAGAAAAAGTATTTTTCATTAAAACCACTAATGGAGACAGCGGTTGAAACTGCTGATGCGCCAGATATTGGAAAAATATTAATATTATTTGCAACACACTCATTAATTAATATTGCTCCAGGGTCAGAAACTGAGGGTGTCCCAGCATCAGAAATTAGTGACACAACACAATCTAATTTTAAAATATCCATTATTTTTGATAGATTTTTTTTTTCATTAAATTTATGATTTGAAATTAGTTTCGACTTAACTTCATACCTATCTAATAAAATTTTTGAAGTGCGGGTATCCTCACATAGTATATAATCTGATTTTTTTAAGACATCTAAGGCTCTTAAGGTAATATCACTTAGGTTTCCAATTGGAGTAGCAACAATATATAGACCACTTTTCACTTTATTATTTTTATTTTCAGTATGTAGAATCATCACAATATAATCGTTATAATAATAACATTAAAATGAAGAAAATTATTAAAATTATATTACTTTTAGCTTTAACTTTTTTAGTTTCAACAGAGGAAATCATTGCTAGTGAAAAAATTAAAATTGGATTACTTGTTCCATTAACAGGTAAAAATTCTGAAATTGGTCAATCTATAATTAAATCTACTCGTCTGGCGGTTAATAAAATAAACAACGCATCAATTGAAATTATTCCTAAAGACACTCAATCGAATCCTGAAAGTACCCTAAGAGCAGCTAAAGAATTGGCTAGATTAGGTATAAAAATAATTATTGGCCCAGTATTTAATGAAAATTTAATTTATCTTGATGAATTATCTGACATAACTTTTTTATCCTTAACAAATAAAAATGATAATTTTTCAAAGAATATTATTAATGCTGGTATCAATGCTACCTCACAATTAAATACCATTAATAAGTTTCTAAAGTTAAATGAAATAAAAAAAACTATTTTTTTAACTCCAGATGTAAATTATAAAAATGAAATTAAGAAAGCTATTTCTGCCTCCAAAATAAAAATAATTAAAAATTATATTTACAATACTGACCCAACTAAGCTTACTCAACAAATTGAGGAGATTACACGCTACGATATAAGAAAACAAAATCTTGAAGACGAAATAGTTAGACTAGAAAAATCAAATCAAAATAACAAAGAACGATTAATTGAGAGATTAAAGAAAAAAGATACTCTCGGTAATGTAAAATTTGACTCTATAATAATTGCAGATTTTGATGAAAGTTTAAAAAGTGTTACAACTTCTTTATTATATACGGATATATCACCAAAAAAAAAATATTTCATAACCCTCAATCAATGGTTTGATAATTCTTTACTTGAAGAAGCTAGCGCACAACCACTTTATTTTCCTTCTATAAATAAAAAAAATTATGAAGATTTTTCAGCGGACTATTTTGAAAAATTCAATCAATATCCAAATCAATTATCTTTCTTGAGTTTTGATTTAGTTGGGCTGGTTTATTACTTAATACTTCAAAATAATTCCATTGTAGATGAAAAAATATTTACTAAAAAAACATTATTCAAAGGAAAAGTTGGAATTTTTGAAATAAAGAACAACAAAATTAATCATATTCTTAATTTTTACAAAGTTGAAAATGATGAATTTAAAAAAATTTTTTAATTTTTTTAAAAGCTTTAAACCGGTGATCCATTTTATACTTTTGCAAAGGCTTCATTTCACCAAAAGTAATTTTTTTTCCTTTGGGTATAAAAATAGGATCATAACCAAATCCACTTTCTCCTTTCATCGAAGGTGATATGTGTCCTTCAATTTTACCAACAGAATTTATGGTTTTTTGCTTAGGTCCATAAATAGTTAAAGCACAAATAAATCTAGCTTTAATTTTTTTAGTTTTCCACTTTTTGTTTTTTTTATCTAATTCTTTAAAAACTCTATTCATTGCTTTAACAAAGTCTCCTTTTTTCCCACCCCATCTTGCTGAGTATATTCCTGGAGCTCCCTCTAAAACATCAATTTCGAGCCCCGAGTCGTCTGATAAGCAAATCATTTTAGACTTTTTAGAAAAATACCTAGCTTTAATTAAAGAATTTTCCTCAAAAGTTTTTCCATTTTCGACGGGACTTTTAATTTTAAAGTCAGATGTAGAGTAAATTTCAAGGTTTTTAGGCAATAAATCCTTAATTTCCCTCAGTTTTCCAATATTGTTTGTGCCTACTAATATTTTTGTAATTTTTTTTTTTAACATCTAGCAATTATCAAATTTCATACCATATAAGTCTCAATGGAAAAAGATCAAAGCACTAATTCTGATACTCAAAATAACAAAACTGATGAGTTCAAGGCTGAAGAGTTAAACAATGACACTCAACCTGATACTTCAGAAAATAATGAAAAATCAAAAGAAATTACGCCTGAGGAAAAAATTTTAGAACTAGAAGACAAAGTAGCTAGAGCTTTTGCTGAAATGGAAAACCAGAGAAGAAGGTTTGAAAAAGAAAGAGAAGACGCTTTTAATTATGGTGGTTTTGCTTTTGCAAAAGAAACTTTAAACTTAATAGATAATTTAGAAAGATCAAAACAGATACTAGAAAATGATGAGGCCTTAAAAAATTCAGAGGCTTTAAAGAAAACTTTAGAACATTTTGATATTATAAATAAAGATATGGTTTCTATTTTATCAAAAAATGGGATTACACCTTTAGATTCAATTGGTAAAAAACTTGATCCAAATTTTCATCAAGCAATGATGGAGATTGATGATGATCAAAAAGAGCCTGGCACAATCATTCAAGAAATTCAAAAAGGTTTTATGATGAAAGATAGGTTGCTTAGACCTTCTCTAGTGGGTGTTTCAAAAAAAAGCGAAAATAAAGATGAAAAAAACGAGGAAAATAGAGAGAATTCAGACAATTTATAATATTTGTCAGAACTTGTAGATTAAAAATTAACACTTATATGAAGGATAGGATTTAAATTATGAGCAAAATTATAGGAATAGATTTAGGAACAACAAATTCATGTGTGTCTATCATGGAAGGTAGTCAACCCAAGGTTTTAGAAAACGCAGAAGGTGCAAGAACAACTCCTTCAGTTGTTGCTTTTACTGATGATGGAGAAAAACTTGTTGGACAACCTGCAAAGAGGCAAGCAGTAACTAATCCTGAAAATACAATATTTGCTGTAAAAAGATTAATTGGAAGAAACTTTGAGGACCCAACTGTAAAAAAAGATATTGCAGCCGCACCTTTTAAAATAGTTAATTCAGAAAAAGGTGATGCCTGGATTGAAGCGAGGAGTGAAAAATATTCACCTTCACAAATATCTGCTTTTATTCTTCAAAAAATGAAAGAAACAGCTGAAAAATATTTAGGGCAAGAAGTAACTAAAGCAGTAATAACTGTACCTGCTTACTTTAATGATGCTCAACGACAAGCAACAAAAGATGCTGGTAAAATTGCTGGTCTAGAAGTTTTAAGAATTATAAACGAACCTACCGCTGCTTCTCTAGCGTATGGTCTAGATAAGAAAAAAGAAAATAAAAAGATTGCTGTATACGATTTAGGAGGTGGAACTTTTGATGTATCGGTTCTTGAGCTAGGTGATGGTGTATTTGAAGTCAAATCTACTAATGGTGATACGTTTTTAGGTGGTGAAGATTTTGATAATACAATTGTTGATTATTTAATTGGAGAATTTAAAAAGGACAACGGTATAGATTTAAGAACTGACAAACTAGCTCTTCAAAGGTTAAAAGAAGCTGCTGAAAAAGCAAAAATTGAACTTTCTTCTGCTGAACAAACAGATATTAATTTACCATTTATAACTGCAGATAAAACGGGTCCAAAACATATTAATTTAAAAATGACTAGGGCAAAATTAGAAGCTTTAGTTGAAGACTTAATTTTAAAAACATTGCCCCCTTGTAAAACTGCACTTAAAGATGCGGGTCTTACTGCAAATGAAATTGATGAAGTTGTAATGGTTGGTGGCATGACGAGAATGCCAAGAGTTTTAGCTGAAGTTAAAAACTTTTTTGGAAAAGATCCCAATAAAAGTGTAAACCCAGATGAAGTTGTTGCAATGGGTGCTGCAATTCAAGCTGGCGTGCTTCAAGGAGATGTTAAAGATGTGCTACTTTTAGACGTAACACCTTTATCACTTGGAATTGAAACACTAGGTGGAGTTTCAACAAAATTAATTGAAAAAAATACAACAATCCCTACAAAAAAAAGCCAAGTTTTTTCTACAGCAGATGATAATCAACCTGCTGTATCAATAAGAGTTCTTCAAGGCGAAAGGGAAATGGCCTCTGACAATAAAATGTTAGGAAATTTTGAATTAGTTGGTATTGCACCAGCTGCAAGAGGAATACCTCAAATTGAAGTAACCTTTGATATTGATGCAAATGGAATTGTTAGTGTTTCTGCAAAAGATAAAGGAACTGGAAAAGAACAAAAAATTCAGATTCAAGCTTCAGGTGGTTTAAGTGACGAAGAGATTGAAAAAATGGTTAAAGATGCTGAAGCAAACAAAGATGAGGATAAAAAGAAAAGAGAGTCGGTGGATGTAAGAAATCAAGCAGATACATTAATTCATTCAACAGAAAAAAATCTAAAAGAACATGGTGCTAAAGTTTCAGATGCAGACAAGAAAGCAATAGAAGATGCTTCATCAGCCATAAAAGAAGCAATTAAAGGTACTGATATCGAAGATATTAAGAAAAAAACAGAAACTTTAGTTCAAGCTTCTATGAAATTAGGCGAAGCAATTTATAAGTCTCAAGAAAAGAAACCGGATCCATCTAAGGATGGTGATAAAAATGGTGAAGAAAAAAAAGACGATAATGTAGTTGATGCGGACTTTGAAGAAGTAAAAGAAGAAGAAGCAAAAGAAGAAGTAAAAACTGAAGAGGAAAAAGAAGATAAAGAAAAAAGCGCTTAAGACTTAAAACAACTATCATCTTAAAGTAACTTATGGCTAAAAGAGATTTTTATGACGTCTTAGGTGTTAGCAAAAATGCAAGCTCTGAAGAATTAAAATCTGCTTACAGAAAACTAGCAGTAAAACATCACCCCGATAAAAACCCTGGCGATAAAACCTCTGAAGATAAGTTTAAAGAAGCTGGTGAAGCGTATGGTATTCTTTCTAATCAAGAGAAAAAACAAAACTATGATAACTTTGGCCATGCCGCTTTTGAAGGAGGTGGTGGAAGACAAAGTGGAGGTTTTGGTGGAGCTGATTTTTCAGATATTTTTGAAGATTTTTTTGGTGATTTTGGAAGTGGTGGAAGATCTGGAGGAAGAAGAAGTACTAACAACAGAGGCTCCGACTTAAGATATGATTTATCAATTACACTTGAAGAAGCTTATGAGGGAAAAAAGCAAGATATAAAATTTTCAACAACAGAAAAATGTAATACCTGCAAAGGTAATGGATCTAAACCAGGCTCCTCTCCTGATAGGTGTACAGTTTGCGGGGGGAATGGTAAAGTAAGATCTAGTCAAGGTTTTTTTACTGTTCAACAAACCTGTCCTCAGTGTGCTGGAAGCGGAGAAGAGATTACAAACCCCTGTAGTGATTGTAACGGTCAAGGTAACAAACAAGCTTCAAAAAAAATATCTGTAACAATACCAAAAGGTGTTGATGACGGAACAAGAATAAGATTAGCTAGCAAAGGTGAAGCTGGAACTAAAGGTGGAGCCAGTGGGGATTTGTACTTATTTATTAATATTCACTCTCACGATCTATTTAAAAGATCAGATGAAAATTTATTTTTTGAATTTCCAATTTCTATAGCTGATGCTGCATTAGGCACTACAATTGAAATACCAACAATTGATGGTGGTAGAGCAAAAATTAAAATACCCAATGGAACCCAAAATGGAAAGCAGTTTAGATTAAAAGGTAAAGGAATGCCTTATATGCGTGGTAGTGGAAATGGAGATCTGTATGTTCAGATTAATACAGAAGTTCCTATTTCCTTAAATAAAGAACAAAAAGAATTACTTGAAAAATTTAGAGAAATTGAAAATGAAAAATCAAACCCGAGTATAAAAAAATTCTTTCAAAAAGCTAAGAATTTTTGGAAAAATTGATATGTGTGCTGATAATCTATTTATAAATTTATGTCTTTACTTAAAAAAATAATAATAAAAATTAAAGGGTTATTTCCAGTTAAACTAAAAACTTTTTTAAAAAAATTTAAAAAATTTAATGCTTACCACCAATTAGATATAAAATTACTCAAATATTTGAATTTTGAAAATGGTTTTTATATAGACTGTGGAGCAAATGATGGAGTAAATCAATCTACAACGTGGCACTTTGAAAAGTTTCTTAATTGGAAAGGACTACTTATTGAAGCAATCCCAGAAGTTTATGATCAGCTTAAAAAAAACAGAAGCTCTAATAATATTTACGAAAACTGTGCTTTAGTGAGTGCCGATTTTAGGGAAAAAAATGTTGAGTTTTTTTATAATAAAAACGATACATTAACTGGTGGCTCTTTAGAAAGAGAAAATTTTATAAAAAAAAGTGTTCCTGCAAAAACTTTAGATTCTATTCTTCAAAAAAATCCCTCTATAAACATTATTGATTTATTCTCATTAGATGTTGAGGGTAATGAGTTTGAGGTGCTTAACGGCACTAGTTTAGATAAAATTAGATATATACTCGTTGAAACTAATAACTTTGAAAAACTAAATAGCGTTTTAAGTAACAAAAAATTCAAATTTGTAGAAAGATTTTCAAATTATAATTTTTTAGAGCAACCTGATTATGGCGACTATTTATTTAAAAATAAATTATTAGACTAATTATACTTTAAAAGTTAAATTAATTTTATGAAGATAATTAATTTAGCAATCTCTGGCTGCCTTGGTAAAATGGGCCAACAACTTATTGAATCACTAAAAACTAATAAAAACTTTAAGCTAGTAACACTCACAGAGAATAAACTTATTAATCAAAAAATAGCTGGGATTAAACTTTCTTTAAATACCGAATTAGCTTTTAAAAAAACTGATATAATAATAGATTTTACAGTACCAAAATGCACTCTTGATATTCTTAAAATTGCATCAAGACTAAAAAAAAGAGTAGTTATTGGAACAACTGGTTTTACTAAAAAAGAAGAGGTTTTAATTAAGAAATTTTCTAAAAAAATTCCTATATTAAGAGCTGGTAATATGAGCCTAGGTGTTAATTTGTTAATGTATTTAACTGAAATAGCATCAAAATCATTGAATGAAAAATATTTAAGCAAAATATTTGAGGTTCATCATAAACATAAAAAAGATTACCCCTCAGGCACTGCTCTGATGCTGGGGAAAGGTATTGCTGATGGAAAAAATAAAAGCTTTGATAGCTTAATGGGTAAAAAATTTTTAAATAAGAAGTCTTTTCCTTTTGGTAAAAAAATTAATTTTAATTCAATAAGAAAAAGTGAAATTATTGGAGAGCATGAAGTGGTGTTCTCTAGCGGTAAAGAGATAATAAAATTAAACCATGAAGCATTTGATAGGAGCCTGTACTCAGATGGTGCTTTAACAGCTGCTAAATGGCTTATAAATAAAAAGCCTGGACTTTATTCAATGAGGGATTTGTTGGATTTTGATGAGTGAAAAAGAAAAAGCAAAAAAAATACTAAGAATTTTAAATAAAATTTATCCCACAACCCCTATTCCACTAAATCATAGAAATAAATTTACTCTTCTGATGTCTGTTCTTTTATCAGCACAATGCACTGATCTAAATGTTAACAAAGTAACAAAGAATATATATCCAAACCATTATAAACCTGAGCACTTTGTAAATTTGGGCAGAGAGAAAATTGAACAATTAATAAAAAGTATAGGAATCTATAGAGTTAAGGCGAAAAGTATTTATTTAACGTCAAAACAGTTATTAGAAAAACATGGGGGTAAAGTACCAAAAACCTTTGATGAGCTCGAAAAGCTGCCTGGTGTCGGCCACAAAACAGCAAGTGTCGTCATGTCTCAGGGTTTTGGTATACCGGCATTTGCAGTCGACACACATATCCACAGATTAGCTCAAAGATGGGGATTAACTAATGGTAGAAATGTTATTCAAACTGAAAAAGATTTAAAAAGATTATTTCCCAAAAAAACATGGAGCAAATTACATTTACAGATAATCTATTATGGAAGAGAATTCTGTAAAGCCAGAGAGTGTTATGGTTTGACTTGTAAAATTTGTACGACTTGTTATCCTAACAGAAAAAATCCAGTTAAAATAAAAAAAGCTTAATATGAAAATTCTAGGAATAGGAAATGCTATTGTTGACGTTATATGTAGAGTAGATGATCAGTATTTATTAAAAAATGAGTTAACAAAAAGCACCATGAAACTAGTAGATGAAGATGAATTCAAAAAACTTTTATCCACTCTAAAAATTGAAGAAACAGTCTCTGGTGGGTCAGTTGCAAATTCCATTGTTGGACTATCTCAATTAGGAAATAATGTTGGATTTATTGGTAAAATTAACAATGATGATCTTGGTCAAAAATATGAAGAAGGACTAATTAAGGAGAAAGTTCGATATTTTTATACAAAAAAAGAAGAGGTTTCACCTACAGGAACATGTTTAATTTTAATTACTCCTGATGCAGAAAGAACAATGGTAACTTTTTTAGGTATAGCAGGAAAAATTAGTGAAAAAGATATTGACGAAAAAGCAATAAAAGAAAGTGAAATGATACTTCTTGAAGGATATTTGTGGGATGAAGGTCAACCCAAATCCGCATTTGATAAAGCAATGTCACTGTCTAATAAAAAAGCAATGTCTTTATCAGATCAATTTTGTGTAAACAGACATAAAGATAATTTTTTAAATCTAGTTAACAACAAACTTGATATTACATTTGCTAACGAACAAGAAATTAAATCATTAATCAATGCTAAAAATTTTGAAGAAGTAATTACATTTGGGAAGCAATTAAAAAAAATTTTAATTATTACACGTGGTGAAAAAGGAAGCATTGCTATAAAAAATAATGAAGTCACAGAATGTGAAAGTAAAAAGAATTTAAAGATTGTCGATTTAACTGGCGCTGGTGATTTATTTGCAGCAGGTTTTCTTCATGGCTACATTAATAGTTTTTCAACTAAAGAGAGTCTTGAAAAAGGCACAGAAATGTCCTCAAAAATAATTCAAAAAGTGGGAGCCAGACTAAATTAACCTCAATTTATTCAATAAAATAGCCATTTTTATGGCTTAATATAAAGTTTTCATTATTAAATTTCTTACTTATTTTTTTTCGAAGTCTATAGATATGTGTTTCAACAGTATGGGTTTCTATTTCAGATGAATAGCCCCAGATATTTTTTTGTAAATCAAGAACGTCATGTTTAGCCTTACTCCCTTCTAAGTATAAAATAATTTCAATTTCTTTTTCCGTTAACTTTAAATCTAAATTACCTTTTGAAAAAAATTTTGAGTTTAAATCAAGTTCATAACCTTTAATATTAATCTTAGACTGCTGATTAAACCTTAATTTAATTAATTTGATGTTGATTAATTCAATCAATTTAATAAGTGGTAAAGGGAAATCATCAGAATTTAATAGATTTTTTTCATTTATATTTTTATTTAATAATAATTTTTGACTTGATTTAGAAATAAATAGTGAATTTTTTATATCTGAATCAAAATTTGCGAAAAATGCATCTTCATTGTCATATTTTGTAATTTTGAAAGATAAATTCTCTTTAATCTCCTCAAAGATTTCATATAGTGAATTAAGATCAATAATAAAAATATTTTGTTTAAACATATTTAATGAAAACCATGATAATCCATGTGAAAAATAAAAACACCCTTATAATTGATGATTTTAAACTTAGATGTTGTATTGGTAAAAGTGGTATAAATTCTAATAAAAAAGAGGGAGACCACTCAACACCAAAGGGTCTTTTTAAATTAAAAAAATTATACTTTCGAAAAGATAGGGTGGGTATTCCTAAATGTAAAATTCAAAAAAAACAAATTACTAAAAATATTGCTTGGTGTGATGATCCAAAAGACGTCAAATATAACAAGGAAATTCTTGTTTTAAATGAATATCATAAAGAAAGTTTTTATAGAAAAGATTACAAATATGACTACCTACTCACGATTAGTCATAATGAAAAAAAAACTCCCTTTAAAGGTAGTGCTATTTTTATTCATTTAACACGTGATTATAAATCTACAGCTGGATGTATCGCACTCAAAAAGAATGATTTTGAAATTTTGCTAAAATTAATTAATAAAAAAACACAAATAAAAATTGGCTAATCACGCCTACCAAAAATATTAGATCCGATTCTAAGAAATGTAGCATTATTTTGAGAGGCCTCCAAATAATCGGAGGACATACCCATGCTTAAATCAACCAAATTTAATTCTTTATTAATTCTATTCATTTCTGAAAAATAATTTTGGGAACTTCCTTCTTTTGGAGGAATACACATGGTTCCAATAATGTTTAAATTTAAATTTTTACAGTATTTATAAAAGTCAGAAACATCCTCTTTTTTAACTCCAGATTTTTGTTCTTCACCACCAATGTTTATTTGAATAAAGATTTTAAGATTTTTATTTTGTTTAATTTGCTCATTTGCAATTTTGGTTGCTAATTTCTCATTATCTAATGAATGAATATAATCAAAAATGTTAACTGCTAATTTTACTTTATTAGTTTGAAGCTTTCCAATTAAATGTAATTTGATGTTATTATTGATTTTAATATTACTCCATTTATCGATTGATTCTTGAACTTTGTTTTCACCAAAATGCATATGACCATAATTTACAAGTGGCAATATATCATTTATTGGAAACGTTTTGCTTACTGCAATTATATTTGGTATTGTACCAACTTTAATCTTTAATATATTTTCTATAGTGTTTAGATTGCTTATAGTTTTATGCATAAAAAATTACCAAACTTTTATCACTTTGTAGACGATCTAAATATAAATGAAATCACAAAAATTGATAAACAAATTGCTATCATCTATAGAAATTATCAAATTAAGCCTAATATTAACAAAATTATTCATTTTAGAAATTATTGCAAAAATAATAGGAGAATTTTTTTAATAGCAAATAATTTTAATCTTGCCTGCCAGCTAAATCTTGATGGATTTTATATACCAGCATTTAATAAAGAGAATATTAATAAATATAAAAATAATAAGTCAATTGTTATTGGTGCAGCACATAATCTTAAAGAAATAAGAATTAAGGAAACACAAGGTGTTGATCAAATTTTCTTATCTCCAATTTTTAAAACCTTAAAATCTAATAAATACTTAGGTTTATTAAAGTTTAATCTATTATGCATGTATACAAATAAACCAATAATAGCTTTGGGTGGCATTAACAGTCAAAATATTAAACAAATAAAAATGACAAATTCTATTGGAATTGCTTCTATCACATATATAAAAAAGAATAAAAAATTTGCTAAAATAAGTATATGAACTTGGATATAAAAACTGAATTATCAAAATTAATTAATGCTTTTAACTCTGGTGAGTATGATTTTGTAATAAATAAAGCTTCTGTTTTGTTAAAAAAGAATCAAGAGAGTGACTTTTTGTGGAATCTTAAGGGGCTAACCCTGCAGATTCAAAAAAAATATAAACTTTCTATTAGTTGCTTAATAAAAGCTTTGCAAATAAATCCTAAAAACTTAGCTGCAATAAATAATCTAGGTATTTCTTATAAGAATACTATGGACTACGCAGCTGCAGAAAAGTGCTTTAATAAAGTCATCGGCCTAGACGCGTCATACATAAAGGCCCTGATAAATTTAGGTAATTTAAAAAATGAAACTTATAAATTTGATGAAGCAATCCTATTTTATATAAAGGCTATAAATTTAGATGAAAAAATTCCAGAAACACATCTTAATTTATCTTATGCTTACCAAAGTATTGGTAAAATAATTGAAGCAAAAAAACATTTAAACAAGACGCTTGAGTTAGATAAATCACTTACAAGAGCTGATAAGATGTTAAGTGTTCTAATAGACTACAGTACTAATGCCGAACATTTAACTAGTATGATTGATAAGATTACAAATTTAAAGCTAACAAATGAGAAGAAAGTTTATCTCTATTTTGCAATAGCAAAAGCACTTGAGGATCTAAAAGATTTTGACAAGTCATTTGAATACTTAGAAAAAGGTAATCAATTACAAAGAGCAAGCTCATCTTTTAATTTTGAAAACATTCAAAAGTTATCAAGTAGTATTAAATCATTTTTCCTTGATTATAAATTTAAAAATAAATTTAAACAAATAAATAAAAAAAAAATAATTTTTATTTTGGGCATGCCTAGATCTGGCACAACTCTCGTTGAAAAAATAGTTTCAAGTCATTCAAAAGTTTCTGGATTAGGTGAATTAAATATATTTAGTAATATTATGTCTAGTAATATTATTAAGGATAATGAAATTGATGTTAGTAAAATTGATGAATTTATGAATAACGATTTATCAGAAAGTTATATGTTCTATTTAAATAGTTTTAAAATTAAAGGCGAATATATTACAGATAAGTCATTAATAAATTTTTGGTTTATTGGTTTTATCAAACATTTTTTTCCTAATTCTAAAATAGTTCATTGTACAAGAAATCCTATGGATAACTGTCTTTCTATTTATAAGAATCTTTTTGATACTCATGAGGGTTGGTTTTATAAGCAAGAAGATCTTGCAAATTATTACAATGTTTACAAAGACTTAATGAAATTTTGGAATAAAACATTTGATGGTCAAATCCATAATATTAAGTATGAGAATTTAATTAAAAACTCTGATGAAGAGATAAAAAAAATTATTAATTTTTGTAACTTGGAATGGGAGGATAGTTGTTTAGATTTTCATAATAGTAATACAGCTATAAAAACATTAAGCGTAAATCAAGCAAATAAACCAATTTATAGCTCTTCTGTAAACTCATCAAACAATTATGAAAATAAATTAAAAGTACTATTTTCAAAGTTAAATTAATTTTTAAACCACTTATAATCGTTTCCTATTTCTTTAAAAATATTATGATAATTTTTTAAGTAGCTAAGATCATGTTTTTCAATTGGTTTTCTTAATTGAATACTGCTAGCTGTTTTGATTATATTGTCTTTTTTTAAATTGATAGAACTTTCTGACCATTCTATATTTAAGAAATCAAATAACTCTTTAGAAATTTTTTTTGGGTCACTTGAGAGTTCTTCTAAATTGATAACTTTAAAATTAGAATTTTTTGTTTTAAGTTCATTGTCTAGCTTTTGCATAATTAAATCAAAATATTTAAAAATTTTTTCAGTGGAGTGTGACCACAGAAGATGTGGTAAAAAATTCTTTAATATTCCTAAAATATTTGCAAAGGGATTTCTTGAGCAATATATAAATTTAGCTTCTGGAAAAATTTTTTTAATTACATCTATATAAAAAAAATTTGTAATTGATTTATCGGTAAAAATATTATTTTTATTGATATTGATTAATTTTAATTGATCGTATTGATAGATTAAATTCTCACTTAATATTTCATAATCATCTTTTTTAAAATTAAAATCAGTTTTTAAAACCTGAGAATTAATATCTTTAATTATTTTTTTAGAGAAAAAAACACTATCAAATGCATTAGTTTCGCCTCCGATTATTATTTTTTTTGAACCAGCACCAATAATATTTTCAACTAAAGTCGTACCAGATCTAGGCATTCCCAAGATAAATATTGGTCTAATTTTTTTATTTATTTTAATATTATCATCACTGCATTTCTTAATAAATTGAGGTAAAAGAGTATCGTAATAATTCCACTCTTCTTTTGCTGCTATTTTTCTTCCCTCTAAATATAAAGAATGAGAGTTATTTAATAGTTTTATTTCGTTATTAAATTCATTTTTTGAATTTTCATTTTGAGCTAAAATTAAATTAGCATATATTTTATTTTCACTTTTTATTGTATTTTTTAAATCACTTTTTATTTTATCAACTAATTCTTGTGTTAAATACTTTCTTTCTAATTTGATTAATTGATAAAAAACCCCATAATTATTTTTTTCTAATTCTAAAACTAATAGATAATATTTTTCTGCTTTTTCAAAGCTACCTTTGTCTGTATGTGCTTGTGCTAAACTAATTAATGTATTCTTATTTTTTGCATCTAGGGCCAAAGATTCTTCTAAAATTAAAATTGCTAAATCATATTCATTAGTAGCTTTATATAATTCAGCTAAAAAATTTAAATTTAAAGAATCTTTTGATTTTAGTTGTATTGATTTTTTTATACTCTCAATTGCCAGATTATATTCAAATAATTTAAAATAAGTGTGTCCTAAGTACCAATTAATTAAAAAATGATCCTTAGTTATCTTCAGATATTTAAGCTTCTCTAGTGCGTCTTGATAATTTGCTGTTTGGTAGGAATTTAAAGCTTCTTCAAGTTTCAATTCAAAATTATGATCCTTGACTTTAAGTTTATTATCTTGAAAATTTTTTTTTGTGTATCTTCTTTGTTTAATTTTTAAATTGTTTCTCATTGCATAAATCTAATTTATTAAACATTAAATCAATTTAAATATTTATTATACTCAAAAAAAAACGGCCCCCGTTAAAAGGGGCCGTCTAATTTTAATTACTACTTATCTAATTAGAATGATAAGAATAAACTTACTTCAGTAATCTCTTCATTAGTTCCAACAACACCACCAACGTTATCCACGTCATTGTTTTGGATTCTAAGAGCTGCAGCACCCATAGTGTAAGCTGCCGCTATACCAGTAGATTCTTGAGTTACGTCTGCTTGTCCAGTTGTACCATCACCTGATGCAGCTGTAGAAGTTTTCTTAAACTCATTCTCATGCTCATTGTATGAGATTGATAGGTTTTCGTTTACGTTAAACGCAATACCGTATGCTGTTACTGCATTTGCAGCTGAAGCAGCCGTAGAACCTGAACTGTAAGTTTGTGTATAACCTACTGATAGTGGTCCCATTGAGTAATTAGCGAATCCACCTACTGAACTTCCGTCCTGAGATGAACCATCTGTTACTCTATTGTCGTCATTTTCACCCGCACCAAAACCAACGTCTAAACCCTCAACTAGAGAACTAGTAGTTAAAGCAAAGTTTACGTTTGATCCAAGAGTACCAGCTCCAGAAACTCCACCGTCACCGTTATCAGTAGTCTCGTTAAAGTCTGGAGAGTACTCAACAGATAGGTTAAATCCAGCTAAGCTGTTTTTGTAACCTAGTACGTTACTTGATCCACCAGTATTACGTAAACCACCTGAACTGAATGACGTCGCGTGCCATGATTCTTCGTAAGCAGTTGGTGTTTTATCATCAATAGTTGAAAAACCAAATTTACCAACACCTTGGTCAAATCCAACCATTCCCATGTCACCCATATCTAAAGTGATCATGTGAGATAAATATCCAGCTGGACTGTTATCGTTGATTGCAGAGTAAACAGCTGCAGTCATTCCGTTAACGTCACCTGAACCATTAAACTCCATAGCAGATTTAGAACCAAATGCATTACCAGCTTGGCCTTCTGTACTCTTATGAGTTAATTCCCAGTAACCACTTACACTCATTTCTACAGCTTGTGCAGAAAGAGCAGTTAGTGAAGCAGCTAATGCTGATACACCAATTTTCTTTAAGTTATTCATAATTACTCCTTTTCTTTGTTGTTTAATTAATTAATTAATTATGAACTACCTAATTACCAAGTTATTTTCTATTATTGTTAAAATTAACGTATTTTATATTTTTTTTACTACATTGTTGTAAAAATATCACATTTTAATTGTTTATTTATTGGTTTTTTAGCGTTATTTATCTTTTATATCTTATTTAGATAAAATTTAACAATTAGGTACTATTTTAATGAATTTTAAAAGCTTTAGAAAAAAACTTCCTATAATTTTTCTTTTTATACTATTTTTATCAAGTTTAACGCAATGTGGAATATACAGAAAAACTGATGCAAGAAAAATTCCTGTTAACTCCACAGAGCGTGTTGCCAAAAACATGGAAGAGGGTCGACGTATTAAGCTCGGTGGTATTGCTGGTAGTGGTTCTGGCAAGTTTGAATTTGCTACCTCAAATGAAATGTGGAGAGCTACATTAGATATTCTTGATTTTGTACCCTTAAATAATGCCGATTACGGTGGGGGAATAATCATTACTGATTGGTACAGTAATTCAAATAAAGATAATTCTTCTATTAAAATAATGGTTCAATTCTTATCAAATGAAGTGAGAGCTGATGGGTTTAAAGTTTTAGTTTATAGTAAAAATTGTCAAGTCATCAATGATTTTAATAATTGTAAAACTGAAATAAATACAAGTGATGTTGGTTCAGAAATTAAGATGGCTATTCTTAAGAGAGCATCAAAATTAAAAAATATTACTTTAAAAAACGATGTTAAAGAATACAGAGAAAAAAATAAAGCAAGACCTAAAGTTGGAAGTTATCTCAAACCTTAAAATTAATAACAGCCCTTAATCTCATAATGGAAAGATATAATTTTAAAACTATTGAATCTAAGTGGCAAAGCTATTGGGAAGATAATAAAACTTTTCACACAAAGGTTGATAAAAATAAAAAAAAATTCTATTGCCTAGAAATGTTTCCTTATCCATCTGGTAAAATTCATATGGGTCACGTCAGAAACTATACAATTGGCGACGTTTTGGCTAGATATAAGTCTCTGCAAGGTTTTAATGTTTTACATCCAATGGGGTGGGATTCATTTGGAATGCCAGCGGAAAACGCTGCTCGTCAAAATAATTTAGATCCAAAAGAATGGACAGAAAAAAATATTGCAAAAATGAAATTCCAATTGAAGCAACTTGGTCTTTCAATTGACTGGAGTAGAGAAATTTCTACTTGCTCGCCAGATTATTATAAGCATCAACAAAAATTTTTTTTAGATCTTTATGATAAGGGCTTAGTTTATAGAAAAGAAAACTATGTTAATTGGGATCCTATTGATCAAACTGTATTAGCTAATGAGCAGGTTATTGATGGTAAAGGCTGGAGATCTGGTGCAAATGTTGAGAGAAAAAAGCTAAATCAATGGTTTTTTAATATTTCTAAATTTTCAGACCAACTTCTAGAGGATTTAGAAGGACTTACTGAATGGCCAAATAAAGTTAAGGTTATGCAAAAAAATTGGATTGGAAAATCATTTGGTTGTGAAATTGATTTCCAAATTGTAGGGAATGATAAAGTCGATTCTGTAAAAGTCTTTACAACAAGGCCAGACACTCTTTTTGGGTGCTCTTTTTTAGCTCTGTCTATTGATCACCCACTTTCAAAATATTATCAGGATGTTGAAAAATTTAAAGAATTTAAAGATAGATGTTCAAAAACTGGTACAACCGAAGAGGCTATAGCTCAAGCTGAGAAGCTTGGTTTTAAGACCAATCTTACAGCAATAAACCCTTTTGATTCCGACAAAAAAGTTCCTGTTTTTTTTGCAAATTTTGTTTTGATGGATTACGGCTTTGGGGCTATTTTTGGTAGTGCCGGACATGATCAGCGAGATTTAGATTTTGCATTAAAATATAATTTAGAAATTTTACCAGTTATAAGACCTCATGATCACGAAGGAGATTTTGTAATTGAAAAAAAGGCCTATACTGGATCAGGAAAAATTTTTAATTCAGAGTTTCTCGATGGTCTAAATGCTCCTGAAGATTCTATATTAGAGGCAATTAAAATTTTAGAGAAAAAAAAAATCGGAAAGAGAAAAATAAATTTTAGACTTAAAGATTGGGGTGTATCTCGTCAAAGATATTGGGGCTGTCCAATACCTATCGCATATAAAAAAAATAATGAAATTATAAAAGTACCAGAAGAAAACTTACCTATTAAGCTTCCAGAAAATATAGACCTAAATACTAAAGGTAACCCTTTAGAGCATCAAACAGAATGGAGAAAAATTTTAATTAAGGGTGAAGAGTGTCAGCTAGAAACAGATACACTAGATACATTCGTTGATTCTTCTTGGTATTTTTTAAGGTTTTGTTCACCAAATAATTCAGAGATGGGATTTAATGCAGAAGAAATTAAATATTGGATGCCTGTTGATCAATATATTGGGGGAGTAGAGCATGCTATACTGCATCTGCTTTATTCAAGATTTTTTATGCAAGCGTTAAACTATAATAATGACAGTATGAATATAACCGAACCTTTTAAGGGTCTGTTTACTCAGGGAATGGTTTGCCATGAAACTTATAAAGATCGAGATAATAGGTGGTTAAGCCCAGAAGAGATAGCAACAGATGATGGGAAAAATTTTTATAAAAAAGCAAACCCTACTGAAAAAGTATTTGTTGGACCCACAGAATCAATGTCTAAATCTAAAAAAAATACCATTGATCCTGAACAAATAATTAAAATTTATGGATCTGATGCAGTGCGATTATTTATTTTATCTGACAGTCCCCCTGAAAAAGATGTTCAATGGTCTGATCAAGGTATGAATGCCTCTTATAAGTTCATTCAAAAACTTTGGTCATTACATAAAAAAATTATAGAAAAAATAAAATCTAAAGAAGAGGTAAGTAGAGATAGTGCTTTAGAAGAATTTACAAATAAATTAATAGACAAAATAACCAAAAATTTAGAAAAATTTCACTATAACGTTATTGTTGCTAATCTTTACGAAATGTATAATTTTTTAAATAAAGAAATAGAAAAACCTGTAAATCATAATATTTTAAAAGAAAATTATTCAAAAATATTAAATCTAATGGCACCCGCCATACCTCATTATGTGAGTGAATGTTTAGAAGAATTAAACGACAATAATCAACAAAAATGGCCAATTGCTGAAAACAAATTTTTAAAAGAAGAATTTTGTAATATTGTAATCCAGATTAATGGGAAAAAAAGAGAAATAATTAAATTTAAAATCAATACAAGTGAAAATGAAGTAATTACAAAAATTAAAGATAATGAGAAATTGAATAGTTATCTAAAAGACAAGGAAGTGGTTAAAAAAATATTTATACCAAATAAATTAATAAACATAATTGTGAAATGATAAACCTTAAAATAGTTTTATTAGGGATTTTTTTATTAGCGCAGGGGTGCGGATATCAATCTGTCCATAAGATTGAAAGAGAAAACTTTTCAATAATAAAATTTGAAATAACTGGAGATCAAAAAATTTCTCGGTATTTAGAAAACAATTTTAAAAAATTTGAAAAAAATTCAGATTCTAAATATATTTATGAATTAACAATTAATTCCGAAATAGTTAAAAAAATACAGTCAAAGAATTCAGCCGGAGTGACGCAAAATTTAACATTAGATGTCATTATTAAAATAAAAATAAAAGAGGATGGGAAAACTTTAGCTGAAAAAACATTTCAGGAAAGTGTTGGTTATTCTAATTTAGATAACAAGTTTGAACTAAATCAGTATGAAAAAATTATAATAAAAGACCAAACAAATAAAATAATTAACAAAATTAATTTTTTTATATCTACGTTAAAGTGATTATAAAACATTTTGAATTAAAGAAAATTTCCTTAAAAGAATATAGCTATTTTTTGTTTTATGGTGAAAATGAAGGTTTAAAAGCTGAATTAATAAAAAATAATTTTGAGATAAATTTTAAAGAAAAAATTTACAAATATGATGAAAAGGAAATTTTAAATAATAAAGAAAATTTTTTTAATACAATACTAACAAAATCTTTTTTTGAAGATCAAAAATTAATTATCATTGAAAGAGCAACAGACAAAACTAAGGAACTATTAGAAGAAATTATAGAAAAACAAATCGATGATTTAACTGTAGTATTAAATGCTAGTATATTAGAAAAAAAATCTAGATTAAGGACTTTGTTTGAAAAAAATAAAAAAACTATTTGTATTCCAATTTATCAAGATAACAGCCAAACACTGAACTCTATAATAACAGATTTTTTTAGAAATAAAAAAATACCAGTTTCACAGCAATTAATTAATATCCTGATAGAAAGAAGTAGAGGCGATAGAAAAAATTTAAACAACGAATTAACAAAAATTGAAAGTTTTTCCTTAAATAAAAAAAATATAAGCGTTAAAGAAATAGTTAGATTAACAAATCTTGCCGATAATTATGGAGCATCTGAACTGATTGATCATTGTCTTGCTAAAAACACAAGAAAAACTGTCACTATTTTAAATGAAAATAACTACTCTGATGATGACAATATTATAATTATTAGAACCTTATTATCAAAATTAAAAAGACTTACAAAGCTTCATGAGCTTGTTGATGATAAAGGTAATATTGAGAATGCCATCTCGTCATTTAAACCACCAATTTTTTGGAAAGATAAACCGCTGGTAATACAGCAAATGAATGCTTGGGGGAAAAATGAATTAAAAAATTTAATTTATAAAACTAGTGAAGTTGAACTTTTAATTAAAAAAAATTCTACTAAAAGTAAAAATATACTATTTGATTTTATAATTAATAATTCTAAAAAAATTAATAGTAAGATTTAATAATTTCTATAATTTTATTTAACTGATCAAGATCTTTATATTCAAATACTAGAGATCCTTTATTATTTTTTTTGTTTTTAATCAGAACATTCATTCCAATTTTTTCTCTAATTGAAAATTCTAATGCTTGTAAATTTGCATCCTTAGTAGATTTGAGTGGTTGCTTTTTTATTTTGAAAATTTTTACGAAATTTTCTGCCTGTCTAACACTAAGTTTTTTTTCAACTATTTTTTGTGCAACAAATTCTGCATTATTTAAACCGACGAGAATTTTTGCATGACCTGGAGATAATTTTTTAGTTTCTATTAATCTTAAAACAACCTCAGGTAAGCTTAATAATCTTATAAAGTTTGCTATATGGCTTCTGCTTTTTCCAATAAATTTAGCTACTTTTTCTTGGTCGTATGAAAATTCATTAATAAGACGTTGATAACCTCTGGCTTCTTCAATTGAATTTAGATCATTTCTTTGGACATTTTCAACGATGGCAAATTCTAAAGATTTTAAATCATCAACATCAGTAATGACCACGGGGACTTCGTGCAATCCTGCTTTTTGTGCTGCTAGCCACCTCCTCTCACCCGCAATTATTTCGTATTTTGATCTATCCTCATTTGATTTTCTAACGATAATTGGCTGTATAATACCTCTCTCTTTTATTGAGTTTGTTAATTCTTGCAAATTGTCTTCATCAAAAAATTTTCTTGGTTGGTATTTATTACTCACTAATTCGCTTATAGGTAATTTATTAATACGAATTTCAGATTTTGTTTCTCCAATTAAAGATGACAGGCCTCTTCCCAGGCCTTTTTTAATTTTGTTTGTATCCATTATGCTGCACTCCCTATTATTTTTTCTTGATTAATAAATTCATCAGTAAAACTAAAATATGATTTACTTCCAGGGCATGTTTTATCATAAATTAAGACTGGCATGCCATGAGATGGAGCTTCTGACAACCTGACATTTCTTGGTATAATGGTGTGATAAACTTTTTCTTTAAAATAATCTCTTGCTTCCTTTTCAACTTGTGCTGAAAGTTTGTTTCTCTTGTCATACATGGTTAAAAGAATTCCTCTGATTTTTAATTCAGGATTCAGGTTTACTTTTATCCTTTCTATAGTCTTCATTAACTGCGTCAGTCCCTCTAAGGCAAAGAATTCAGTCTGTAGTGGAACCACAAGTGAGTGAGATGACACCAAAGCCATCACTGTAAGTAAGCTGAGGGACGGCGGGCAGTCTATAAGTATATAATCGTAGGTTCCTCTAGAATCATTCAAATACGTGGCTAATTTGACTTTTAATATAAAGGCTCTTTCACTATCGTTTGCGATTTCCACTTCTAGACCTGACAGATCTACATTTGAGGTGATAATATCTAAATTTTTATACTCTGTTTTTTTGATTACCTCTGAAATTGACTTTGTTCCATTCAATATACCATAAATGGTGTCACTCGAATTTTCTAAATTAGATAGACCAAGTCCTGTCGTAGCATTTCCTTGTGGATCAAGATCAATTACTAAAACTTTTTTTTCTTGTTGGGCCAATCCCGCTGCAAGATTAATTACAGTCGTTGTTTTCCCAACACCACCCTTTTGATTTATTATAGAAATAATTTTCATTTTAATTTTTTAATATTTTTTATATTTAATAAAAAAGAATCTTCACTTGTAATACTTTTTTTCTTTTCAAAATCAAATTCCCATTTTTTTAAAGTCTCTTCTAAAATTGTTTCTCCATTTTTTCCCATAAATAAAATTAAATTTTTATAATTACTAAAATTTTTATAAACTAGATCTAAAACTATTGGCAAAGGCTTAAAAGCTCTTGCCATTATTGTACCTGACTCTACGTTTTGCGCCTCAAAAATATTTTGTTGTATGACCTCTGTATTTAAATTTAACTCTCTAGACACCTTTCTTAAAAAAGAGCTCTTATGGTGGCTTTTTTCATATAAATTCATTTTTGAAGAATTTTTCATATTTTTCATCATGATTGATATAACTATTCCTGGCAAACCTCCACCAGACCCTATATCTGTTATAATATTACTATTTAAATCAACAAATTCAATGATTTGTGCTGAATCTACTATGTGTCTATCTATAATTATATCACTTTTAGCTGTTTCTTTACTAATAATATTAATTTTCTCATTTATCTTTTTGAGCATAGTAACGAAGATATCAAAATCTAAAAAAGTTTCACGTGAAACATTTTGATTTTTTAGTAGTGTGTATTTTTTTGAAATATCGTCCATTAAGCTATAAACTTAATAGACTTTCTTTTTACATGTGACAACAAAATATATACAGCAGCCGGTGTTATGCCGTCTATTCTGAGTGCTTGTCCCATAGTTTTGGGTTTTATTTGTTTAAATTTAGTCTTAACTTCATTCGAAAGACCTGAAAGATCATCATAGTTAACTTTATCAGGAATTATTAGGTTTTCATCTCTTTTAAAGGCTAATATATCAGCTTTTTGTTTTTTGAGATAACCCCGGTAATGAGCATTGATTTCTATTTGCTCGTCAATTTTTTCATCGAAAAATGGTATATTTGGCCAAATTTCTCTTATTTTTTTCATATTAACACCTTTTTGTGTTAATATTTCATTAGATTTCCTTAAAACACCATCTTGAGCAATTTTTATATCAAATTCTTTTATTTTGTTTGGAGATATGGATGATTCGGACATTATTTTTGATACTATTCCTAATTTATTTTCCTTATCCTTAAAAATTTCCTCTCTTTCTTTTGATATTAAGCCAATATCAATACCCTTATTTGTTAATCTTTGGTCAGCATTGTCCGCTCTTAGACTTAATCTATATTCTGCTCTAGAGGTAAACATTCGATAAGGCTCAGCAACACCCTTAGTTACTAAATCATCTATCATAACTCCAATGTAAGCATCTGATCTATCTAAAATAAATGGCTCCTCATTCTTAAAGGATAAAGCAGCATTAACTCCGGCAATTAGCCCCTGAGCAGCTGCTTCTTCATAACCAGTTGTCCCATTTATTTGTCCAGCAAGGTATAGGTTTTTAATTTTTTTAGTTTCAAGAGTTAAAAATAGCTCTCTAGGATCTATATAATCATATTCTATTGCATAACCTGGTCTAATAATCTTTACATTTTCTAAACCACTGATATTATTACATATTTCTTGCTGTACATCCTTAGGTAGAGATGTAGATATTCCATTTGGGTATATTGTGTGGTCATTTAGCCCCTCGGGCTCTAAATATATTTGATGACGGTCCTTATCTGCAAACTTTACTATCTTATCCTCTATTGAAGGACAGTATCTTGGACCAACCCCCTGTATGCTTCCTGAATACATGGCGCTTCTTTTTATATTCTTTTGAATTATTTTATGAACCTTTTCATTCGTATAGGTCATCCGACACGAAACTTGTTTGTTTAAATTCTTTTTAGTTAGAAAGGAAAAAAAATATGGGTCATCGTCTGCGAACTGTTCTTCTAAATTATCATACTTAATTGTTCTTGCATCTAACCTTGGTGGTGTTCCTGTCTTAAGTCTTCCTATTTTGAAATCATACTTCTTGAGCTGTTCGCTTAAACCAGTTGAGGGCTTTTCGTCAAACCTTCCAGCGGGTGTTCTCTCATCGCCAATATGAATCAAGCCATTCAAAAAAGTGCCCGTTGTTAAGATTAGCTTACCACATAGAATTTTTTTTCCTGACTTAGTCTCAAAACCACTTATAGTGTTTTTATAAAAAATAAATTTTATTATTGGATCCGCAAAAATGCTTAAATTACAGTAGTTTAATAGTTTTTTTTGCATATATTTACGATACAATGATCTATCTGATTGTGTTCTTGGTCCTTGAACTGCGGGTCCTCTACTTCTGTTTAATAATCTAAATTGTATGCCCGATTTATCTGCAACCTCACCCATCACCCCATCCAGGGCATCTATCTCTCTAACAAGATGACCTTTGCCCAAACCACCTATCGCTGGGTTACAAGACATCTCACCTATAGTTTCAATTTTATGAGTGAATAAGGCAGTGTTAATTCCAAGACGTGCTGAGGCTGCTGCTGCCTCGCAACCCGCATGACCACCTCCAATTACAACCACGTCGAATGACAAATCGTTTTTCATAACTTAAATTTATAACTGATCTAATTTTTTACAAGATGAGAGTCGAAACTAATAAAATTAATTTAATATTTTTTTACTATAAAAACTACACAAATGAGTGCTAGTACTGAAAATAACTGTTGTTTATCAATGATAAGTAATCAAAATAGGTCAAAAAATCCTATAAAAAGTATCCTTTCTTAAAAAAAAAATACGTTGATAATATTGTCTTATTTAAGCAAAAAAACATTAATAATAATATTGTTTATTTTCCAATACAAAAATCATTAAAAATACTGCCCAAAATTTCTTCTACATCAACTTTCCCAACTATCATTCCAAGGTGCTTTGTGGCCAAACGAAGGTCTTCAGCTGCTTTATCAAAATCTTCCGCTTCATTTTTCTCTTCAAAGTTTTTTAGGTAATTTAAACTTTGCTCAAGATGCTGTCTGTGTCTTTCACGTGTAATCAAAATATCATCACTTGAGATAAATTTATTTTTTAATTTATTTTTTATTTTTAAAATTAAACTTTCTAAGTTGAGATTGTTTTTAACTGAAACTAAAACGTGCTCAAAATTTTTTATTTCTAAATTTAAATCTTCGTTTAAAAGGTCAGATTTATTGATTACGAGAATTGCATTTTCATCCATTAATTCATGCAAAACTCCTTTAAAATGTGGACTTTTAGCATCCACAACGATAAGTTTTAAGTCAGCATCTTCTGCCTTTTTAAGTGCTAATTTTATTCCTTTTTTTTCAATTTCATTTTTAGATTCTCTAATTCCAGCTGTGTCAGAAACAATAACTGGATAGCCATCAATATTTAAATGTGTTTCTATTACGTCTCTAGTTGTGCCAGCAATCTCTGAGACAATTGCAGCATCTCGATTTGAAAGATGATTTAACAAACTAGATTTTCCAGCATTGGTCGGTCCTATGATTGCAATTTTAAAACCTTCTCGAATTCTTTCACCAACTTTCTGATCATCTAAAATCTTTGTTATATTTAAAATTACTTCACTAGAAATTTTTTTAATATTTTTGAAAATATTTTTGGGCAGATCTTCGTCAGGAAAATCTATTTTCGCTTCAACATGTGATAAAATTTTTAAAAGTTTTTCTCTTAGCTCATTAAACTTATCAGCAGACTTTCCATTCATAATTTTTATTGCTTGTTGTCTTTGAATTTCAGTTTCTGCCGAAATTAAATCAGCAACGCTTTCTGCCTTGAGTAAATTTATTTTTCCATTTTGAAATGCTAGCTTTGTAAACTCTCCAGGCTCTGCAAGTCGACAATTTGCAACCTTTGAAATAGAGTGGTGTAGAGCATCGATTACTGCTTTGCTCCCATGTATATGGAATTCGGCCATATCTTCACCTGTGTAGCTCTCAGGACCAGGAAACCATAATATTATACCTTCATCAATAAGCTCAGAAGTGTTGATTTTGTTGATTTTTTTTAATGTAGCAACCCTAGGCGCTGGAATTTTTGTGTTCGTTAATAATTGTATTACTTTTTTAGTATCCTCTCCAGAAACTCTAATAATTGCTATCCCAGAAATTCCGGGACCAGTTGATAGGGCATAAATTGTCATACAATATATTACCCTCAATTTTATAATTATCTATCCATATAATTACTCCAAGCTTTCTTTAAAATAGAAGAAAACTCATTTGTAAAATTAGCAACATCAAACAAGGGTGAGGCTAGGGCTCTTTCTCTTAATGAGCTCCTTAATAATTCTAATTTTGTTAGATCTTCCTGCAATTGAATTGCTTTAGCTAAATAGTCTTGTTCATCAGTTGCTATAAATTCACCCATTCCTAAATTTAAATTTATACTTTCTCCACAACGTGAATTAAAATTAAATCCTTTCATGGTTAAAACTGGGACACCCATTAAAATTGATTCAAAAGATGTCGTCACACCTGGATATGGGAAGGTATCAAGAGCCACATCAATTTTATTATAGTGATTAAGATGCTCTTCTCTGGTTAAGTCTTTATCTAAAATTAATACTTTGTTTTCTTCTACACCGTGTTCTTTAAATTTTTTTATAATATTTTTAACAGTTGAATCGGAGGAAGTACTTCCAGATTTTAATATTAAACGAGAATTTGTATTATTTAAAATCTTTGACCATAATTTAATTGTTTCATTGGAAAGTTTAGAAAAATTATTAAAAGAACCGAACGTAAAAATTGAACTTTTCTTTAAGGGCAAACTATTAATATTTGGCAGATTTTTTTGTTTCGACATTACGTTCCATATTTTTGGTAAATACAATATTTTTTCAGAATAATATTTTTCCTCATCTTTTTTTATTAAATTGAAATCTGTAATGAGATAATCCATATTTTTTATTCCTAAGGTATTGCAGTATCCAAGCCATGAAATTTGAACCGGTGCACATCTTGTTCTTAAAGCTTGAATTCTATTGCCCACAGTAAAACCAGCTAAATCAATAAGAATATCTATGTCTAGAAATCTTGCCAAATTTACAAACTCAATATCTGACATTTTTTTAATGTCATGCCATTCATCAAATGATGCTTTAAGTTCATTCGTCATTCCATCGTAAAGATTTGTTTCTAAATTACTAAAAGCAAATGTTTCAAATTCTTTTTTGTTAATTTTTGACAAAATATCTTTTAAAAAAAAACTTACAGAATGTGTTTTAAAATCAGGCGACAGAAAGGCTAATTTAATTTTGTTTTTTTTTATTTTTTTAATAATTTTAAGTAATGAATTATCATCAATTTTTGGGAGTCTATCAAATTCTAAGGCATATTTTAAATGATCACTTTGAGATTTATTTGTTATATAATTAAGTGACGATAAATGATCTTCCCAAATGCTTGGGTAGCTGGGGTTAACCTTAATTAGCTGAGAAGAATAAAGATGTGATTCAGAAATATTTCCCATGGCAAAGTTAATTTTGTGTAATGCCTCAAGAACTTTTTCATCTTTCTTATTATCTTTATGTCTTTCAATTAAATGAGGGTAGGCATATTTGAAAACTCCAGATTTTAAACTCACTATTATTAAATTATACAATACGTCTAAGTTAGATTTGTTTGAAATATAAATTCTCTCAAAAAAGTAAGCTGCTTTTTCAAAGTCATTTTTTTTTGATTTTGAATTGAGAGCTTTAGCTACAGCATAAGCCATTAATGTTTGTGTGGGAAGTTTTTCTATATCTCCCAATGACTCTAATTCAAATTCAATTTCTGAATATTTTTTGTTTTCAAATAACTCGATTAGTTTTTTATTTAGATCTTTATCAAGATCGGGCATGAAAGAAATTATGCGGGTTTGTTCATTGAGCTAAAGAAATCTGCATTACTTTTGGTTTCTTTAAGTTTTGAATTAATAAATTCAATAGCATCCATTGTTCCCATTGGACTAATAATTCTTCTTAACACATTCATTTTTGAAAGATCATCTTTGTTAAACAATAATTCTTCTCTTCGTGTTC
>Ga0209383_1000177_pt1 | contig 47274 bp, 38 predicted proteins | sample CoawatmetaG02DNA_FD_187510 | JGI IMG/M metagenome (GOLD analysis project Ga0209383, IMG submission 187510) | Marine microbial communities from the West Antarctic Peninsula - Coastal water metaG029-DNA (SPAdes) (version 2) | ecosystem: Environmental > Aquatic > Marine > Coastal ...
ATTATCAAGTGTCCTCATCCTGAATGTGAAAATGGAATTGTTTCTAATAGAGGTTGTAATCTGATGACTTGTCGAAACCACAAACCGAACTATTTTTACTTTTGCTTTCATTGTAAAACTGAATTACCAAATGGAATTCAATGCTCGGATTGTCCTTCTAGGATTGATGCGGATTCACAACTAGACTACCTTCGTACTTCTATGAAGGTGACGATAGAGAATGGAGTTATAAATGTATCTTAAATATTTAATAATTTATATAATTAAATGAGACGCATGTATATGTGAAATAAACCCAAAATATACGCACAAAGAATGTGAAAAATAATTTAATATTATGGTAGATAAATAATAATTTTAAATAATATATGAATATAATCGAGTTACATAATAAATCAGTTGATTTAGACTTTAAAACAACATCTAAATTTATTGATAACCAAATATTTGAAGAATCTTCTACTAAGAAGCAGTATTATGTATTGAAAAGTAAAAAAGATAATTTATTAAAACCTACTAAATTCTTAAAAAATCCATATTGGGACTTGTATAAATATGTATTTCCATATTCTACTTTCTTTAATTTTGATATTACTAAATATTTAAATTTACCAAAAACTAAATTACATCAATATCAATTAAATCATAACAATAAACCATATAATAGAAAAGGTGTAGATTTACAAGATGAAATTTCAGTTACATTTAAGTTTTATTATTTATTTAAGAATTTTAATGTTATAAATCAAAAAAATAAAATAAAAGCAGGATTTTTTCATAAAAACTTAACTATATCAGCTCTAACAGATTATTTATTATATAGAGAGAAGTATTCTCGTAATTTTAGAGATGATAAAATTAAAGTATTTGATGTTAATTCATTAATAGGTTATACAAATAAGAAATCTAATATTAAAAATTATAATAAACTATTTCATACTTATAAGAATATAGAAGTAAATTCGGTAAAAAGTAATATCTGTGATTTAGATGTAATAGATAAATTTGAAAATGACTTTAATTTCTTATATTTTAATTTAGTAATGTATGATCCATATGATAAATTAATAATTGAAAATAAAAATTGGCATTTATTATTTACTATTGTATATATAATTAATGAAAAATTAAAAGAAAATGGAAATGTAGTTATAACAATTTATGATATTGAAACTGATATAACTGTTGAGATTATTGCTATATTAACAACAATGTTTAAAGAATCACATTTATACAAATCAAAAACATCTAATCCAATGGAACCATATGCTGATTTTGTTGGAATAAAATTTAATAAAAAAATTAATGTTAAAGATATTTTATTAAGATGGAATAAATTATTTTCAGATTGTAGTAAAAAATATAACGAAGAAAATGATATACATATAAAACAAGTAATAAGTAAAATTAATAATTCTTTTATGGATGAAATTTATAAATTTAAAGAAACCTACTGGAATAATTATCAAGACTTTTTTTATAAGTTATATACTGCATATCAGGAGAGTTTAAAATGTAAAACTCTAAAAGAAATAAATATATTCTTATCCACTTTATCAAGACAACATGATATCTCATTAAAAACAGAATTAAATGAAATACAGATAGTTTCTACTCTTAAATTAAAAGACTTAATGAATAAAGGTATCTTTGATAAAATATTTTCTCCTGAACACGCCATTTTATATAATTTTAATAATAAAGTTAAAAATAATGTTACTTTAGGAAACTATTTTGATAAATTAACATTAATTAAGGGTGAATTGGCTTCATCTTCAAGGACAATTGATTATATGAATTATAATAAGTATGTTGGAAGTAAAAAAGTTTTAGATGTTTATGGTAGCTTAAAGAAGTTTATAGAAGCTAAATATCACATAAATATATCTCAAGCATTTCTTAAAATGACTGAGATATTAAATAAAATTAATTTAATTCCTAAAACTAATGTAAAAGTTTTTAAGACATTTTCTATTTGTGAGGCACCAGGTCAATTTATTTTAGCAATAAATAATTATTTGAAATGTAATACAGATAATCATAAAATGATATGGTTTGCTAATAGTTTGAATCATAAAAGTGATATTGTTAGGAAGAAATATGGTAAAGTGTTTGCTGATAATTACGGATTAATAAAAAGATTTCCTAAGCAATGGGTTTATGGTAAAGATAATACAGGAGATATAACTAATATTGATAATATTAAAGAATTTAAGAAAGTTATACCATCAGATATAGATTTAATGACATCAGATTGTGGATTACCGTGGGATGGATTTGGTGAAAGAGAATTACAGATGTCGTTTGATAATTTAGCACAGATATCTTGTATTTTGTATAATTTGCCAAAAGGTAAAAATTTTATTTTAAAAACATTTTTACCACAAGTAGAAATATTAAATGTATCATTAAATAATTTATTATATCATCTAGTAGATGAACTTTATTATTATAAACCAGTTCAAAATCCAGGTAGTCCAGAATTTTATGTTATAGGAAAAGGCTATAAAGGTATTTCAGATGGAATGATGAATAAATTATTTGGTATGTTAAAGAAATTTGATATAAATGAAAGTATTATTGAAATTGAAGAAGAATTTATTAAGAAATATGTATATATATTAGGACAATTAAGTTTGAAAAATAGCTTATCAGTTTATAGAAAAATATTTTATTATCACAATGAGAAAGAATTTGAGAAATGGGAAAATAAAATATATAAAATAAGAGAGGACGCTGATGCTAAATGGATAAAAGAATTTAAATTTAAAAGTTGTAAGTTTATGAAATTTTAATTGATTAATATATATGAGATACTTAAAAAAAAGAAAATATCTTAACAAGAAGAAAAATAAATATAAATATATTTACTTTAAAGAATACAAAAATGGAAAACAAGTTCAAATTAAAAAAGAAGAATATTATAAGAAGAAACAGAAAGGAGGACAAATAGTTCAGAAGGGTGGACCAGTAGAATCATATGTTCCACCACATTTAAGGAAAAGTTTTAAATCAAAATTAAAGATACCTTATGTTCCACCACATTTAAGGAAAAGTTTTAAATCAAAATTAAAGATACCTTATGTTCCCCATTTGCAACGAAATACAAGATTATTAAATAAAAACTACTCTTTAGTAAATATAAATGAAAATTTAAAAATAGCTTGGGGAAATGGTAGTTTTTATTTTAATTTACCTTTAAAATACCCAGATGTATTTAATTTAAATTATAAAGGGAAACTGAAAGAAACAAAAATAAATAAATATTATTCTTTATCAGATATACATTTTCCACTTACTCCATTTAAATGGGAAAGAATTAAAAATAGAGTGATAATAGACACAGAAATATTAGATTCGATCGAAGAAGATTTAGGATTATATAAAAGTGAATGTATTTTTATATATAATTCAACAATATTTACATGTTTTGGATTACCAGATATTAAATTTATGCCTTTACAATGTTTATTAACACATTTTAAAGATAGTCGATTAGATGAATATGAATTAAATAAAATATTAGATCCAATAATTCGAAAAAATTTAGAATTATATCACAAAGATAATGTTAAAGTCTTTCAAAAATATATGGAAGATGCTGAAAAATCAATTGATAGTGGTATGAAAGGATTAAGAATAAAAGATTATGAAAAAATGGAAAGCAACCAATTATATATTTTAACATTAATGAGAAGTATTAAATTTCCTAAATATTATGTTTTTTACTTAAGATTTAAAAAAGTTAATTTTAAATGTATCTTAGATTTATTTTTAAGACCAATATTAACACAAGGATTAATAAATTCTTTAGAAGAAATGTATAATTATATAATCGAATTTATGGATGCTAGAAGAAAAGGTTATTCATTATGTGAACCATTGGTTAAAATTGGATTAGGTATAATGGAAATAAAATGTAGTATAGAAGGTACCAATGTAGCAAATACATATATTGCTGGAACATCTATGAATTTTATTCCATTATTTGATTTAATTAAATTATTAAAGTTACAATTAAATTCAATAGGCAAACAGAAAAGAATTGGTATAGAGTTATTTAGTTGTAGCATTAGTCCTAATACTATGGAAACATATGGATTGTTTCAAGGATTTAAATTACCTTTTTTTAAATCGAATCCTTATCAAAGAGTTACTAAATTTACATATAATAAAGAAAAAACTAAATTAAAAGATTTTATGACAGATGAACCAATATTATTAACACAATTAAAAGGATATATATCTGTTAATCAAATTAAAGAAAATTGTTGGGGGGGTAAATTAATGTGTTTTTCTACAAAACCCCATAAATCCACTAGTCCTGAATATGGATTAGAAGTCTTAATATTCAGAGATGGAGAAGATAAATTTTGGTTATATCAAATATATGGTACAAAAGATAGAGTTAGACCTAAAATTATTCTTGAAAATAGTATTGCTACATATGTAGAAAATGAAAGCGGTATGTTATATTTCGTTTATGAAAAAAAATTAGATAATTTTGATGTAAAAGATTGGTTAAAGAAAGCAAAAGAAGAAGTAGGTATTAATGTTGTTCAAACCGAGAGGCAATATGAATCATATAAAAAAGTATTTGAATCAGATTCATATTTAGATAATTTTGTTTTAGATATATTTACCAGAAACCAAATACATTTAGGAATTAAAATAGGAATATTATTATTTGGTAAAGGATTATTTAGAGTAGGTAATTTTATTTTCTATCCCAATTTAGAGTTTGCTAAATTATTAAATGATGAAATTGAAAAAAATCCTAATCAGAATGAAATATTATTATTACTAATGTTATTTAGAAATCATCTAGATAAATATTTTAGTCAATTGCCTGAATCAATAAAATTATTATTAAAAACACAAATGTATTATATAGGATGGTATATACCATCATCACTTAGAAATTTAGTAAAAGAATTTAATGATAATTTTGAAGAAAATTTTTTAACATCAAATAAATTACCTACAACATTAAATTTTACAGAAGAAGATTTGACATTACCTGATAAATTATTACTATATACTTCTGATAGAAGAACAGAAATATTAAAAATGTTAGGAAATAATAGAAACGTTAGTATAGAAAATGGTTATATATTATTTAATATATTAGATGCTATTTCCAAAACTAATCAAAAAGAACGATCATCACAACTATTATTAAGTAAATTAGATCCTAATATGAAATATACAATTAGGGATTTTCAAGGAGAAGATATACGTCAATTCCAAGAAGTGATAAACAAATGTTTATTATATATGAGTAAATTTAATGATTATAAATTTAATGAAGAATTATCTATTATTGCACATCACAAATCGGATTTTAAGTTACAAAGAACATTTCATATTCATTGTTATTCAAAATATAATGATATATTAGCTAAAATAAGAAGTAAAATAGGAAAATTAACTATTTATAATAATTATGACATAGTTCGTTTATATAATTGTTATCGTATTACAGAAAAAAATTATTATTCTGAAAATGTATATACTTGGATTGCCGTATCTTTTGATAAAATTAGATATTTAGATTTACAATATTTATTTTTATAAAAATTAGAAATAATTATATAATAATTTTATTTTCTGTTCATTAATTTTTTTTATAATATACATTTTCTTTTTTAGTGAAATTGTTTCAAATAATATTTTTAATGAATTATATTCCTTTATTTTTCTTTTATATAAAGTATGTATATATATATTAAATAATTTTATATTATTTATAAATAATAAATTATTATTAATATTAAAATCTATTATATTTGTAATATATTTATAATTTTTATTTATTTTCTTATTATAATTTTTTAAACCATATTTATTATTTTTATTATCAAAAAATAATTTATGACCCATAGATTTATTAGATTCTAATATTTTATGATAAATTTCTTCTATATTATTTGGTATAATATTTCTATTATATAATAAATATAGTTGATAATTCATTGTTTTAATTGTATTACTTCCTCTAATTTTAATTTCTTTAAAATTATTTTTTAAAATATAAAGTATATCTAATAATGCTTTATTTGATATATTTATAAAAGTAGTTTGTATTATACCATTTTCTTTTAAGTATTTTTTTATTATTACCATTAACCATATATAATAGATTGTTGTATTGAATTCTAATATTGAATAGGTTTCCCAAAAATTATCCCACATTATTTGATTAATAAACATCCAATCATATTTCTTATTTGGTATTTCTTTCATTGATGGATAAACTGCTACTTTATATTCAATCTTAAAATTTGGATATATCTTCATAAATTTATTTAATTCATCTGTTAAGTAGTCGGTATATTCTTTGATGCTTTGTGTTTTATTCATACCTGATTCAGTAATATATAAAATAACATCAATATTAAGTGGATTATTTTTAAAGAAATAAACTAATGGATAAATATAATTAAATACTTCTAAATTTTTTTTAGATAATAATCCAGTATGTAATCTACGAGTAATTAAAATATTTTTTATATTATTAATATTAATAAATGATAATTTAAAATGTTTTATAGAATTAGCATTATAATTAATAGGTTTCTCCATATCAATAAACTTTTTATCGTGATATTTATTAACTAAAATATCATCTATTTTAGGGATTGAAAATCCAGTTCTAATAAATATCCCATGACTTCTACTTAACACACTTTTAACATCAACCAATTCACCTACTTCATCATCTAAGGGTTCCCTGTGATATTTATTATACATCTTCAAGAACTTAAAATACTCTTCTGGGTCACCAACTAATTCTTTCATAGGTGGTGTTGGTCTATCACCAAATTGTAAATTCCACTTAAATGGTATTGGTTTTTGGAAATATGATATAGGAAAGACCATATCTTTAGTTGGTGCTAAGTAATATTCAAAGTCTTTTAGTCCAATTTCATAAAAAGAACTATATTTATCACATTTCATTTCTTTTTCTATGGTAAATTGTAAGTCTTTTAATCCATCTTTCTTCCAATCACCCCAATGCTTCTTATATATTTTATCAGATTGTTCTGTTGTAATAAATTGATGTCTTAAATTCTTATAAGCGTTACTATTCTTAAATCCTCCTGACAGAGGCTGTCCTAATTTCATATGATTAGTAGCTAATCTTAACCATAAAGAATAATCGTAACCTATTTGTCCCCATAAATCGTTAGTATATCCATTACATCGTTCAAAATCATCTTCTGTGAAATACATGGTTCCTAAATTATAGTTTTCATAATCGTAATTTTCTCTTTTAGCTTCTAAGCAAACAGGTTGATGTGGATAAGAATTATAATAGGGAATTATATTTTTTAATGGAATAACTTGATTTGATTGAAATATAAATACCTCGCATTCTTTTTGTGCTATCTTAAAACCGGCATTAAGTAATTTACCTATATTCATTGGACGACCATCCTGTATCTGTGAAATATAATACACATGGAATGGTCTTCTCATAGTCTTTAAAACATCATTCATAATTAAATAATGCTTCTTTAACATATTTTGCATATCACATTTTTTTTCATTTATTTTACAAATTAAAGGAACAATTATAGCTACTTTTTCATCCCAATCATCTTCATTTGGACCAATCATCTCAAATTCTAAACCGTGATTTTCTGATTGATTATATTTTTGTATATTTGGTATAATAGCAAAAGAATCGTGATCTATTTCAATTCTATATTGTGGTGTTTTTCCTATAAACTTTTTAAGTTTTTTACTAACTGTTTTAGTAGTAGATCCAATAAATAAAGTATTAGGGAATGCTTCATGTAATAATTCAAAATATTCATACATATATTTAGGAATTATGTTCAAAAAAACTAAATCAGGTCTTACTTCTAAATTATGTAAATATTTAATAGCATTCTTCTCATTCATCTTAAGTGGAATAACTCTATCTTTATGATACCACAGATTTGTTAAAAATGATTTATATATTTTATTATTTTCCCAATCAGCAGTTGCTATAATAGTAGCGCCTGGATTAGTTGATTCACATAGATATTTAGTTGATTCACCTAAATATGAACCAAAATCAACTATTAATTTATCATTACAATAAAGATATTTCTTTATTAATCTTTGATTAGAATCCGAGAAATATCCTTGATAACATTGTTCTTTTTCAGGAATATTTTTTGGAAAATTGTGTTTTTCTTTTAATTTTGATATTACTTTTTTATAAGCACTATTATTCATATAATTTATAAAATATAATTAAGAAATTTAAAAAGATATATAATATAGATGATAAAATGGAAAAATGAATTTACATATCTTATTATCACAGGTATCACCGGATTAGTTAGTACATCTTATGGTTTATTAATTATCAATACATCTAATAAACAAAATAATGATAAAGCCTATTTATTAATCTTTACAGGAATTTACTTTCTCTTATTAACAATAGGTTTAATATTACTACAGCAAACAGAATTAAAAATAGTTCTAGTATTGATGATGTTTATTATCATGAGCATATTAATTTTTGTATTTGTGTTTAATAAAAAAGAGGAATTTGGTATTGGTAGTTGTATGGTTAATGGTAATTTTGGTTCAAGTGTGGATGGTAAAACATGTATCATCAACAGACAACCCTTTGATATACCGAAACAACAAGATAATAAAACAACAAAAAATAATATTCAAACAGGGTATGGTGTTGGTTCTTGCTTAACAAATGATGGGAGTTTTGGATATCGACTACCATTTTATAAGAATCAGTGTATTCCGAGTAATGACTTAAATCAGAAGTTAATGGAAATTGATGAAACAGGTAGCGAAAGATCTAAATTAAATGATTATATTGATAACTTAAAGAAAATTAAAAAAGAAGAAGAAGATAGATTAAATAAATTAGAACAAGAAAGACAACTAAAATATTATTCAGAAGTTTGTAAAAATGTTGATGAATTAAATGAAGAATGTAATAAAGAAGGTAAAGGACTAAAGAGTTATATTGAATGTCCACCACCAACTGGTAAATTTAGGAAACTAGAATGTAGTAATGAATACGCATTAGGTCATAAATTACCAAAGAATTCTACTTCTTGTAAAGATTTATCTTACTTGAATATTGATGGAAAACCAGATTCATTATGTCGTGAATTAGGAATAGAATATGGTGCTAAAAGAATCAATCAAGATATTTGTCCACCAAATGAAGCCAGTGTAGAATGTTCTATTGATTATAGTCATCAAATTCCTAATAAATATAGTAGATGTACTCCAGTTGGAACAGATATAAAAGATATTTGTGGATCAGATTATTCAGGTGATCCGCAAATGATTTATGAAAATTGTCCTCAAAATTTTATCAGATATAATTGTAATTAATTAAAAATATGATTTTATATTACTTAAAGAATAATTAATAATTTATAATTGAATAAAATGGATTTAGATAAAAATTTTTATAAAAATGCTCATAAATTATTAGACGATTTGTTTAATGGATTAAAAATTTCAGATAAAGATGCGTTTGATGTAATAAGAAACGCGGATAATTTAAATAAAAAAGATATAAAAATAGAATTAATTTTTAATAAATTAAAAATTGTAACAATGACAATAAATGCATGTTTACCAATGATAATTAAGTTTAAAGAATTTAGAGATATATTATGCTTATATGTTGGTAAAAAATCCACAGTAACTTTTATAAGTATACAATATAAAGACGAGGATGGTGAAAATATAATTTTAGGGGATAAAAAGAAAAAAATAAAACTATTTTATAATAGTTTCACATTAAAAATACAAATAGATGATAAAAATATTTTAAATTTTAAATATTTTAAAAATGGAAGTATTCAAATTACAGGTTGTAAAAACTTAAAAGATGTAGAAAAAAGTATTATGTTTTTAATAGAAATAATAAAAAAAAATAAAGATATATTAAATTATGATAATAAATTAATTAAGGATCATAAATTAAAATTTATGGATAAACTAAAAGTAAAAGAATTAAGAAAAATAGCAGATGAATTTGGATTAAAAGATTTTAATAAAATAAAAAAGAAATTTTTAATTTATAAAATATACGATGAAACTAAATATAAAAATTATATTAATATAGAGAAGAAATATAATAGAAGAAACATTGATACATTTAATATTAAAGATAGTAATATTTCTATATCAATGATAAATTCTTCATATGCTATATTATATAAGAAAAATGATATTATTAATCCATTTCTTATAGATAGGAAAAATTTGTATAATAAATTAAATGATACTAAACTAATATGTTATTATGATAATACTCAGCACCAAGGAGTAAAAATTAATTACATGTATAATATAGAAAATAATAATAATGGAGAGTGTAAATGTAGAGAGAATTGCTTGGGACAAGTAAAAACAAATAGAATATGTAAAAAAATAACTATTTTACTTTTTAATAGTGGTAAAATTATAATAACAGGAGCGAATGATTTTAAGCAATCATTAGAGGCATATAATTTTATTAATAAATTTATTAATGATAATACTTCAGAAATATTACAATTTAGTATTTTTTAGTCTTTTTTTCCTTGATCGTCTAGATTTATTTTTAATTTTCTTTCTATTTTTAATATAAAGAAAATTTTTATATTCATTAAAATTTTTATATTTATATTTAATATTAAATGAAATACCTGTTGTCTTTATTATATCTAATTGAGGTGGGTTTGGTATTTCATTAATTATAATAAAATCACTTTCATTATATTTTGACTCATAAATATAATTAAATAACTTAAATAAAGACATATATATATTATTTATTTATATATTATTTAAAAACTTAATTTTTTTATATTTCATAAAAATGGATGCTACATTAGAATTATCAAATGGATTAAATAGTCTTAAGATAGAATCAGAAAAGGATGCTACTTTAGAATTATCAAATGGATTAAATAGTCTTAAGATAGAATCAGAAAAGGATGCTACTTTAGAATTATCAAATGGATTAAATAGTCTTAAGATAGAATCAGAAAATGATAATAAATTAATTAATATTAAAACTATTCAAACTAATCCAATTAAGACAATGATAGAGGCATTAAAAGATATATTGGTAGATGTAAATATAGTTTTTTCACAAGATGGGGTTAGGATAATGGAAATAGATGCATCTCAGTCAATATTGGTTCATTTAAAATTAGATAGAGATAAATTTCAACATTATTATTGTAGCTCAGAGCAGCGAATAATTGGTTTAAGTATTATTAATTTATTTAAGTTAATAAAAACAGTTTCTAATGGTGATATATTACAATTTTATATTAATAAAGAAGATGAAAATATTTTAGGAATAACAATTGAAAATAATGAAAAACATTACCAAACAAACTATAAATTAAATTTATTAGAAATTGATTATGACCATTATGAATGTCCCGATAAAAAATTTGATTGTCAAATTATTTTACCTTCTCAATGTTTACAAAAAATATGTAGAGATATGAATAATTTATCAGATATTGTTGAAGTACAAGTTATAAATAATGAGTTAATATTTAAATGCGCAGGTGATTTTGTTAAGCAAGAAACTATATTTAAAGAAAACAGCACTGATAATAATGAAGAAAATAGTATTATTTTTAAAGAAAATAATGAGGATAATATAATTCAAGGGTATTATAGTCTTAAGCATTTAATATCATTTACAAAATGTACTAATTTATGTCAATCAGTTGAATTATATTTATTAAATAATTATCCATTGATTATTTTATATGATATAGGTAATATGGGTAAATTAAAATTATGTCTATCACCAAAGGAATCTAGTGATTATTCTTAAAATATTTAAAATCTGTATTTGGTATATTTTCAATAGTAAATTCTTTAATATCTATTTCTTTTTTTAACCATATTTTAATAATACAGTTATTTATTTTAGGGCTCAATGATATACCATTAATTAAATTTAATTTATTTTCTTTTACTAATGTATTTCCTAATAATTGTAATGTTATGTCTTTCCAAACTTTATTAATATTATTTTTGGATATTTTTAAAGACCAATATCCACCATTTTTATTTTCTTTAGCTTCCCAAATAGGTAAAATTTTTTCTTTCATAATAAAAAACATTCCAGCTGAAAAATTATTAATTTTTCTATATATATTAAGATATGTATTTAAGTCATTAAATACATATACTTTTTTATAACTTGATAATTTCCAGTTATTATTATTTATTTCATGAAACCATAAGGTCCAATTATTATCTAATTTATATGTCATTCGATATAATATATTAATATTAGTCTTTTTAAATATTAATTATCATATCCAATTATTAAAAATACTCCAATACAGCAAAATAATATTCCAAATAATTGATAAATATTTATATTCTGCTTAAATATAAATATAGATATAAATGTTACTGATATAATAGTTCCAACATTCCATAACGCATTTCCAATAGATAATTTAGTTTTGTTCTTTAAAATATAATAATATATTACTGCTATAAACATATATAAAAACATACCTATTACTAAATACATCATTGAATTTAATTCACCTGCTAATTGTAAACAACTTTGAGACAAGGATTCAATAATTATCATTATTATTACCAATAAAATTGCTAATTTTTCCATATATATTATTACAATATTAATAACTCTAGTAAAATTATTTTAATTAATGAAAATAATTTCACTAATTCCAGCTAGAAAAGGATCTAAAGGTATACCACAAAAAAATATTAAATTATTTAAGAATGAACCTTTAATTGTACACTCTATTAAGCTCTCTAACCAATCATCTTATATATCTGATACCATAGTCACTACAGATTGTGAAGATATCGCAAACATTTGTAAAAAAAATTTAGCAAATGTTCCTTTCTTAAGACCAAGTGATATTTCAGGTGATTTATCACTAGATAGTGAGTTTATAGAACATTATATTAATTGGGCAATAACTCAAAATAAATTACCTGATTTAATTGTTCAATTAAGACCAACATATCCAAATAGAACTCTAAGTAACTTAAATAAAATGATAGAAATAATGATAAAAAATCCAGATTATACATCTTTACGAACAGTAATAGAAATTACCAAATCTCCTTATAAGATGTATCGTAATATAGATAATGTATTGGTTCCATTATTTGAAGAAGTTGATGGTATTAAAGAACCTTATAATAATTGTAGACAGAATCTACCTGAGATTTATTTACACAATGGATATATTGATATAATTAGAGTGTCTTCGTATTTAAAAGATAAAAGTATTACGGGTAAAAAGATTTATCCATATATTATGAATAAAGAGGAAGTAGATGATATAGATAATATAGAAGATTGGGAAAAAGCAGAGAAAAAAAATATTTAATTATATTAAATGTTTGCTGAATTTGATGAAAATGATTTTCCTAGAGTTAAGGTTAAAATGAATTCTAATATTAATGATTATCGTTTTGAAAATTTCTTAAATACATGGAGAAGGTTATATGAAAATAAAAAAAAATTTACATTTGAATTTGATACTAGAGACGTGGGGTGGATACCTATTAAATACTCATATAAAATGGCAATATTTATAAAGAATTTAAAAAAAAAAGAAACACAATATTTAGAAAAAAGTATAATTCACATCTATAATAATAAAGTTAAATATTTATTAAATTTTATTTTTATAATGTCTAAACCAGTAGCACCTGTAGATATATATGAAAATAATATTTTAATTAAGACTTTCTTACCTTAAGTATATGATAAAATATAAACAAGCCATAAAAGTTTTTAGATATAATATCTAGTAAATTATAACATATATTTTTTATTTTTATAGGTAACATTGCGCTAATTCCATACAATGACCAACATATAATTAAAAATACAAATAAATTTACTCCATCCTTGGTATATTTAGCGTAATTTTCATATATCAATCTAAAATTTAAAAAAAAGAATATAAATCCTATTGTTATAGAATAATATTTATTAATTATATTAGTTTCACCTAGATATCCAAACAATAACATTAATCCATTAAATAAAAAAACTAAAATAACTTCTAATTTATTATTATTAATAAATGATTTAAGTGTTGTATTTTTATCTTGATTGAATTTCATAAAAACCATAGTTGATAATAACATCATTGGTGTTGTTATCATCCAATCTATATATCGTCTTGGTGTCATATTTTGTATATTATTTAAGGCAAATATTATCCAAATATAAAAAATAGCTTCAATTACTTGTACTATTAATTCCAATCCCAATATTTCTTTTAACGCAAAATCTTCTTTATTTATTTTTATGAATAATCCTGAAAAACTTAATATTCCCGTAATTAATTGAATAAATAATGAAATATAAATTGTTAAGTAAATTAATTTTTTCATTTATATATATTAATAATTTTTTGTATTAATTTTTCTAATCCCAAAAACCATAATAATCCTACTATAATAGACATTAATGCATAAATTGTTCCAATAGTATATTCATCATATTTATATATATATCCAATTATAAAAGGTATATATGTTAAAAAATAAAATATAGCAAGTGTAAAAATAAATTTACTAGTATATCTCATTATATATTAATTCGGTTTTTTAATTAGGTTTTTTTATTTTATTTGGATCATTTGTCATTAGCCCATTTCTATTTTGCTGAAGTTTAAACTTTGTTGCTCGTTGAAAAGATATAGCATATCTAATAAATACTCCAATATTCTTAAAATCAGAACTTATTAATTTTAACATTATATTTGCTTGTCTACAATTTATTGAATTAATTCCTTTGGTTCTCAATTCACAATCCCATGTTATTTGTGTAGGACATGCTACTTTTCCTTCACTTATCATTTGGTTTGCATATTTTAATCTTTTATAAAAATTAATTAATTTAAATTGTAATATATAAGGATTTTTATAAAAGTCACTTTGATTAGTTGGAATTAAAAGTATTATATATTCATTTATATTAACCATTGTATAATATAAAGCTATATATTTTGTTATAATATAGAATGGTTGATAAGCCAATATCTAGTAGCTTATTAAAAACTTTAGAAGAAAATAATTATAAAAATAAAAAAACAACATTAATTTCAATAGATAGTAAAAATAAAATTAATAAAAATGAATATACAATTAACCTAAATAAAACATTTAATAATGTTTTAAGTATAAAATTAAAACAAATACAATTTCCTAATAGTATTGCCCCAGTTACAAAATATAATAATAAAATTAGATTTATTTTACCAGGGATTGATGAATATAAGAAAAATAATTGTATGGATATTAAAAATCCAGAAGATAATCTTTTAGCATTTAATAAAGAATATTTAGTTGAAATTCCTGTAGGTTATTATACAGTCAAAGGGTTAGAAGTAAAAATACAAGAAGTTATGAGTAATATACTTTTAGAAGAAGAAATTACAACCATTGACATAAGAAAACAAAATCTATTAAGTTTTAAAGTTAACATTGATCCTATTAATTATAAAACTACTTTTATAAATATATTAGAAGAATTTGATGCTTCTTTAATTCAAACTATTTTAAATCCTAATACTTTTTCAATAGATAAATTAGATAATAAAATAGTTCAGCAATTTAGAATAGGTGGTACAGGTTCTAATGCTAAATTCAAAGCAAGAGATAATTGTATATATATATATATATCAGGTGATAAAAGTAATATAAAAATAATAGAATTATTTGATGAAAATAAATTACCTTTAATATTGGGTAATATTCCATCTATAGGTGGTATAGATTCTAAATTTATAAATAAAGAATATTATAATATTAAATATAAACCATTAAATTATTTAGGGGCAACATATAATACACTTTTATTTGATATTAATAACATTTTAAATTTAGGAATAATAAATTATTTTAATAATTCAGGTAGTTCAAATATAATAAAAAGGAATCTTTTTATTATAGAATTTGAAATAAAAAATTCCAATAATAATTTTATAAAATCTAAATATAATCAAACTATAATAAATGAAAAATTTATTAATCATTCTAAATATGATAGTAGTTCAATTAACTCATGTAATGTTAATCTACAGCAATTAATAGGTCATTTTAATATAAAACACATAAAGAATCCTTTTGTTGGTAGAGGATTCTTTTTTAATTTTATTTTAGATAAAGATAAAAATAAAAATAATACAAATAATTCATTATTGTTAAATTTAGGTTGGTCAACAGATTGTAATAGAGTATTAGTGTCTGATAAATGTAAATATAGAGCAATTCATTCTAACTTAGATTTTCAAGTAAAATCTAAAATTAATTTTTATCTTTCAAATACTAATTTTATTAAACCTATATTTCCAGATAATTTTTTTTTATTTCAAAAAATAAAAAATTCAGATATAAATATTTTATTAAGTGAAGAATATATTTATATGAAAATAGAACTATTAGATGGATCTATTGTAAATAATAAATTACAAAATTTATTTTGTAAAATATTATTACATAATAATTTAAACTTACTAGTTAATAATAATTTTACTCAAAATATTACTAGATTTGATAAAAGTTATTTATTAAATTTAAGTAAATTAAAAATATCATTTATTGATAAAAATGGAAATTTATTAGAATCTATAAAAAATCATAATTTTATTTTAGAAGTTACAGAAGAATTAAGTATCTTAAAAAATACTAATTATAACTCAAAATTAAATATTATTAATTATTAATATTATTTATAATATTAATTATAAATAGTATTAAATGGATAAACCTATATTTGATAAAACTATAAAATATTTAGAAGAAAATATAAATAAAAATTTTAAAATATCTTTGGTATCAATCGATAGTAAAAATAGAAATAAATTATTATATCCACATCCTAATAATTTTATAATAAATTTAAATAATACTTATACTAACATTAAACAAATTAAATTAAAACAAATTCAAATCGAAAATATGTTTCCTCCTGTATATTTCAATAATAATAAAATTAGATGGATGTATTTATCTCAATATAATTATAATAAATTAAAATGTAAAAATACTTATCCAACTGGATTTACCGATAACGAAGAATATGTAGTAACGATAACGTCTGGTAATTATACAGTTAAAACACTAATCAATTCTATTAGAAATGCTATGAATAAAACTCCACATATATTAAATTATCCTTTAAATATAGATGTAACTTTAGAATTTATAAATAGTAAAACAGCTATTATAAATAAAATAAATATAAAACCATGTGTTCATAATTTTTCTATTTATATAAATCCAATTACCAATAAATCTATATTTATTAATAGATTAGAAAATTTAAAAATTTACTGCATCCAGACAATAATGAAACCAGAGGATGATAAATTAGGATTTTTTTTTGGTCAAACATTCTTAAAGGGTGATAAATCATTAGATTCATTAGTTAATAGTGACAATTGTGTTAAAAGTATTTATATTTATATAAGACAGACTGAATTATATGATTTATTGTCATTTAATTATAGTAGTTCAGCAAATAAAGATGAAATAATAGATAGCATATGGGATGATAAAAATAATTATGATAAATTAAAACAGTTTTTTAAAAGTATTCCATTTATACCATCAAATATTCCTTCAATTGGTGGAATCGATAAAGATTTAATAAATAATAAAGAATATTATTTAATACCACCTATGGAAACAGATGCATATATTAATAACTTGGATATGTTTACTCCTTATTCAAATTACCAAGGTAGTATTATTCAGGCAATAGATATTATAAGAATGGGAACAATTAGTATTTCTAACTCAGCTATTAAATTTAATTCGGATAATACAATTGGTAATATCCCTTCAAATTTATTAAGATTAAGATTGGAGATAAAAGATAATGATAAAGCTATTTATCCAAAATTTAATCAAACTTATTTTTTAGATGAATCAACATCTAATTTTTTTTTAAATTATAATTTAAATAAAGTTAGTAATTTAAATTTAATTAATACTTCTAAATATGAATTTCAATTGCCAACAATAACAGGTCCAATCTTAAATCATTCTTTGTTAGAAGAAAATGAAAATGATGAATTACCTATTATTGGTAGGGGTATTCCATTTAATTTTGTATTAGATAGTGTTGATGATTTAAATATTGATGGCACAACAAATTCATTGTTATTATTTATGGGATGGTATAAAAGTTGTAAGGAAAATATAGTAGTATCTAATAAGTGTCCTATAAGAGCAATACATACTAATTTAGACTTTAATATTTATAATAAAATTAATTATTATACACAAAAAATTAATTACATACGTCCAACCTTCCCAAATGTTAGATTTTTATATCAGAATGTTGGAAATAATACATTCATAATATCATCACAAAATTATATATATTTGAGAATATTATTTCCTAATAACAAAAACTATGATTCTTTAATTATAGCAGGTGATAATGATAATAATAATATTACAAGTTATAATATTATAGAAAATAATACAAAATATAATAATTCAATAATTGCTAAGATTATGTTATCAAATATTCCAGGTAATATAAGTAATTTTGAAAAAGAGAATGATATAAATAATATAGTTATAAATAATGTATTATTTAATGAAATTTTATTAGAAGATATAAATAAAATAAGAATACAAATATTAAATGAAAATGGAAGAATAATTAATATTGTTAAGGATTTTAATTTAACTATAGAATTAATTGAAATTCCTATTTCTTTACATAATACAAATATAAATTCAAAAACTAATCAAGAAATTATATTAAAACATTATAAATAATTTATTTAAATAATAATTATATATATTTTAATAAATGGACAATGATTTATTAGATACAAATAAAATTGAATTTAATACATCTAGTAGACAAACAACTAGTAAATTTATTAATGATATAGATATAACTAATTATAAAAAACTAAAAGAAACATTTGTATCTATAGATAGTAAAGATAGAGTCGAAATAAATAATAAAGCAAATAATTATTTAGTAAATTTAAATAATAAATTTGATAATATAGAATCTATTAACTTAGAAGAAATAGAATTACCTTATTCTATAACTCCAATAAACAAGACTAATAATAAAATAAGATGGTCTTATGCAAATGAAAAAGAATTTAATCAATGTAGTAAATTAAAATTTACTAACGATCCACATAATTATTTTAAGAATAATTTTTATATAGATTTATCCCATACATATGAAGCAGAGATAGATGCTGGTTTTTATGATACTGATAGTTTATCTAATGTATTAATGGAAACTATGAATCAAATAGAAATAATAAATATTTATAGAGAAAATATACCAACTGGCATAACAAATGGAAAAGATATTTATGATGGGAATACAATCTCTTCTGTTAAAGGTAAAAATCATAATTTTTATGTAGATATTAATCCAATTACAAATAAAACATTATTTATAAATAGATTAGAAGAATTCATACCAGTTACGATTGAGACGTGTTTAAAAACTAAAAGTATTTTAACAAATACAGATACTAATAATGATTTATCATCTATAAACATAGATGATGTTCTGGGTTATTTTTTTTCATATAATGATATTCCTTTAGACAATGAAAGTGTATTGCATAGTGATAATTCTATTTATTTTACATTACCTGTGTTTTTAGTAGAATATGATAATAATTCTCTGCCAACTTTTGATAAGAAATCAGACGCAGACCCTCATTGGAAAGTATATAATCAACAATTAGAAGATTTTCGATGGGGGAATAGTGGTCTTCCCATTATACCAACAAATATTCCATCTATTGGTGGATATACATCTGAAATGATAAATAATAAAGAATATTATTATGATGGTAAGGCACCCGATGGTTGGTCAGGTGGAACATATCAATTTGTTGATAAGTTATCTTATTTTACAGCACAAACAAGTCCATTGATTAGAGGATTTGAAATATCTACTGAAAAAACTAAAGTTTTTTTATATAGATTTAAATTAAATATAATAGAAAATGGAATTAATATTAATTGTCGACATAGAGAATTATTTATTTTAAATGATAAAATAGAATATGCTAAATATTATTATGAAGTATCTGGATATTTGAATAAAATGTTCTTGATGTCTGAAGAATTACTTTTAGCACAGGTTATAGGTGAAAATTTACCCGTAGATATTATATCAAATAGTTTACCTAAGATAGGAAGAGGTATGCCATTTAAATTTAATATTGAAAATTCTACTATACTATCTATTTTAGCGTGGTCTATTCCTAATTGTAACATGATTACATTATCTGATAAATGTAGTTACCGATCAATTCAATATAATACTGATACCTATTTAACAAATAAAATAGATTATTATACAAATGGGATAATTAATAAATATTTTCCAACATTAGACGTTGAATTCTTGACATCGGGCTTATATGTTTTTAGAGGTGAACGATATGTTTTTATGAAGTTAATTTTTCCTACTTATGGTGAAATTTCAACTAATTTTTCTGGAACTATTTATGAAAGCAATAATATATCAACTGGTAATAATAATAATTTATTTTCTAAAATAATGCTTCCAGTCATCCCCTCTACTTTAAAAAGCAATCAATTTGTATCTTATGAATATAGACCATTTGAAGATGTTTTGGATAATATATCATCTCTAATAATCCAATTTTTAGATTCAGATGGTAAATTAATCGATATGAATACAGAACATAATTTTACCATAAAAATAGTTGAAAGACAAAACGTTCTAAAGAATACTCTCCTAAATACCAGAACTAACCAAATTAATACCTCTGGTGTAGTTGATGATTGTTAAAATTATGTGGTGTTGAAAAACACCATTTAACTGGCCAAATAAGTAATAAATCAATATGTCAATGTTCTTATAACTGTCGTTTCATTTTCCCCCAACTTTACAATTGTACGATCATTGTACAAATTGGGGACATCCGATGTAGTGATCCGGATACTCATTGGTCCACACATGTAGACCCTCTAGAACTGTTTATCTCTAATGAATGAACGTATTTCAGCGCGCTTTCTTAATGTATAAGGCCCATTGCAACTAGTAAATTGAATCATTGTTAGTGTGCTATATTACATATATATTAAACTACTTAATATTATAAGTATAAATTTTTTAAAATGTAGATACTACACTCCTATTGTTTTTTGTACCTGCTGAAGAAACGTTTAGAGAACGAGCCATAGGCATTGGTAGATGTTCTATATCATAGATGTAGGTGTTATATTGCTCTACTTCACTCATGATATTGGGAACAGTGTATTGTATAACTAAATCATTTAGTTCTTGAATTTGTTCTTTTATATTTGAATCTAAGAATTTACCATATTGAAGATAATATGCTCTCATAATGACTTTAAGGTCTATTTCAGATTGTGGTCCAATTGTATATTTTCTATTAGAAAGATTATAGACCGCATATCTAATTCGATTTTGAATATTTTGAATATTTTGACTAGAAAAATATGAGTTTGATAATTCAGTTTTAGCTTGTATATTAACAACAGCATGGTCTTGGTAATTAGTATTCTTATCTTTTCCTTCTAGTTGTGCCATCATATATGCTGGAGCAAAATTTTTCTCGTCTATTTGAGTTACTCTGCCATTTTGTATATCTCCTAAAACATTATTTTGATAATTAGACATATATATTATATATAATTTTTTATTTAATAAATATATAATGGTATTGCCAATTAAAGCTATTTATTATTCAAACGGATTTTTGTTAACTGGATTATTTACGAGTATTGTAATTACAATAAGTTTAGTATTTGATAATTTTAATAAATCTAAATTAAAGAATGATGATATATCAAGTAAAAGTCATGTGATTATATTATTTTTTCAAGTTTTAGCAATTTCTCTTCTAACATCATACATTATGTTTATTGTATTTGGATATGGAGGAGGTGATTTAACACCATGCCAAAAAATAATAACAAAAAAAATATGTAATAAGGTATTTTCATTTAAAATACCACATTATATAAATATTATTATTATGATTATCTCATTTTTAATAGTTTATTTGATATATGAGAATGTTTCATTATAAGATGAATATGAAAAAAAATATAAAATAATAGTATAATGTTTATTCAAATAATAATAATTCTAATATGTATTTCATTAATTTTACTATTATATTATTTATATCAAATAAAGCTAGATAACAGTATGAATTATTTTAAGAATATTCCATATCCATCCAATGAATATGCAAATGCTGTAGGTAAATATTGCCCAGAGGGATATAATTATATGGGCATTGATACAACTAATACTATAGCAATGGATAAATGTGATAATATTTATAACCCAAGCGATACATTAAAATTTACTACATTTACAAGCGATGAATGGCCAACTAAAAATGATGATCCTGGATTAATAAAGAGATGTAAATATCAGGAGACAAACAATTTATTATGGCCGTCATTATCTAATGCTTGTTATAATGTTAAAGAATAATATAAGTTTTTTGTTTAAATATAATATAATATTATATAAATGTATAAATTTTTAAATTGCTTTTTCCTAGGTGTTATATTAATATTATTAATATATATTGCTTTACAGAGAGATAATTTTATAGAAGATTTAGAATCTAAAAATAATGAAATTATAATTAAAAATACTAATCAATCAAGCAAAAAAATAAGTGAAAATGAAGAAGATGAAATAAATTATATAGATAAAATATCCAACGAAAAATATTATGATTATAATTACAATTATATTGTAAATAATCCTAAGAAGAAAATTATTAAAGTTCCATATCCAGTAAAAGTAAATGGTGATAGAGATTTAGCAAAAGTCTTAAGTAATACAGTAGGAACTCCTATAAACCAAGTATATACTCCATATTCTGTAATAGATAAAAATTCCAAAGTATATAAAGACTGGGATAGATTTTTCTTTCCTGGTTATTCTTATTTTCCTCCATCTAAATGGCATATACCAGTTGATAATAAATATAAGTTCCCCCCTGGTTATTATAAAGAATCTAATGTATGTCCTATAACTGTAAATAATGTATGGAGTGAATATTTATCAGGGGATATGGTTGCTAAGCAAATAGAAAATATTAAAAATAAAAAAACACAATAAGTATAATTAATATATATATTATTATATTATAATGACAAGTAAATTTAACATTTTTAGTAAGTTATTAAGAAGAAAAAAAGATTTAATGATTTGTATATTCTTGACATTAGCATTTCAATTAGTTATTACTACAATAACCATTAAATTAAACAAAGATAAGCAGTTATTAGGTCAAGCAACTATAATTAATAGAATACTTCAATTAATTTTCTTAATATTTATAATATTTTTAATTCTGAAAACAAATCTACCATTTTTTATAAAGCAATTATTGTTTATAATATTTAGTATATTTTTAGGATTATTATTATCACAATCATTACATTCGCTAGATCCGACTATTATAGAAACGGCAGCTATATCAACATTAGTTAATTTTATAATTATGTTTATTTTAGGATTAATAATTGTGTATATGGGATATGATATTGGTTGGATGGGTGTATATTTATTAATAATATTATTAATAATAATAACAATTAATATTATTAGAATATTTTCACCTGCATCTACTATGATTAGTAAATCGATAGCAGTTGCTACGATTATATTATTCTCATTATTTATAATATACGATACTAATAATATATTATTAAAATATAAAGGCAAAGGAGATTGTATTAAAGGTGCATTAGATTATTATCTAGATATTATTAATTTATTTATAAGTTTTTTAAATATGAATAATTAAAAAACTTAATGTGTTTTAATCATATAAATTACTATAAGAATCTTTCAATTTTATTAGACCTCAAGCTATTATTAAATAAAAATACATATATTAATACTAAAAATAATGAAAATACATAAGAAATATTTTCCGCAGTATATACAATAATTATAATAAAAATAAATCTAATTAAGGGATTAATTAAAAAATTACTTATATTTTTATCAAATAAAATGGGTATTTCTAAATAATCTAAATAAATAAAAATAATAATTAATGTCACAATAAGTAAAAAACAATTTATATGTGTCATTATATATAAAACGAATAAAATTATTATTTTCTAATCATTAATTATAATAATGAGTAAAATTAGATATTGTTCACTAGAAGAAGCGTGGGGTGAAATACCAACTCCTATTAATACAAAACAAAGTTTAGAAGAAGAAACAAGAGCAAATTTGCCAGCAGCAAATGTAAATTTTAATTGTCAAAAAGAACCAATGACAACTATGCCAAATAGATCCATTGTAAATGAACCTATTTCAAGTAGTATTGTATCTAAGCATCAGAATCAAACATCTATAAATAACATGAGAAGTAATTTAGATCCACAAAGTAAATCATTAATAAATACAATGGACCATTTACAAGTAAAATATGGAATAACAAAAAATGATTATAATACACTCCTAGAGCAATTTTCAAATGTAATTGATAGCTTTAATAAAACAGATATATCAAAGGAAGATTTTAGTAATCAATATGCTCCTTATCAAAACAATCAAAACAATCAATCATATGATATTTTATTTTTAATTCTTTTAGGTTTATTTATAATTTATGTATTAGATAAGCGTTAAATATAATTTAAGCAAGGATCGTGAAAAACACCTGCATCTCCCCAGTAATGACCTATATATGGACTTTCATTTTCTTCAATAGTTTTTTTTAATTTAGATATGACAATGTCATTAGATATTAAACGCCCCTCTAGAATATCTATTTTTATATTATTATCATTTATTATACATTGCTGGTCATTAATTACTTTTGAATTATAAGTATTATCTTTATTTAAAAATTGTTTATTAAGTGATTTTAATTTTATTTTCTTTATGTTATTATTTATTTTTACCGAATGAAAATCATTAGATAATTGTTTATATTCTAATTCCATATTAGAAATCTTACTATTTAACTTCAATATATCGTCTTCTAATTCTTTATTTTTAATTTTAAAAACTATATTTGAATCATATAATGTTTTCCTATTATCTTTTATTTTTTTTATATTTTTTATATTTTTAGAATTAGTAATTTTACATATTTCTAATTCTTCATCCTTAACTTTTAATAACTTAAGTTTTTCTTCATCCTTAACTTTTAATAACTTAAGTTTTTCTTCATCCTTAACTTTTATAATATTCTCTAATTTTTCTATTATACACATATCATTTTTTTTACTTTTTATTAAAGAATATAATTGTTTCCTTAAATTATCATTTTCTAATTTAGAAAATAGTAAATTCTTAATAGCATTGTTTTGTTTATGTATATTTGTTTTAAGAATACAAATTGTATTATGTAAATTATCAACAATATTTTGTATATCACTCTTTTCCATATTATCAATACTAATAGGACTTAATCCTAATTGAGATGCGAATACATAATAAAACATTTCTAATAAATCTTTAGGGTAATATTTACTTGGATTTAATTTCGAATATAATTCATAAAATTTTTTTATGATATCTTTTGATAAATCAAAATCATTATTTGCACCAGTCATTATACAAATAATTGAATTAAGTATATTCTCAGGGTCTTTAGTATCTTTTATTATATCATCAATACTCTTATTTTTAATATCATTATATAATTGTTTTGTATCCATTGTTAATTTATCTGTCATTAATTTAACTTATTTATTCTAACTTAATAAAATCATTTTTTATCTAATTTTTTCCATAATTCTTTTAAGTCAGTTATCCACAATTCTTTAGGTGTTCTTCCTTTAAATGTTTTTACTTGTTCTAGTAAATACTCATAGCATTTCTTTAATTCTTCTAATTTCTTATGACTCATTGATTTCATGGGCATAGATAATAAATATTCATAATCCCCTTTAATATCTTTATTATAATTTTCAAATTTCAAAGCACTAATTTTAGGAAAACTAGATAAAATCTCTTCTATATCTTCATCTGTTTTTTTAGATATGATAATTGAATCGTCTATTATCCCCTCTACAAATTTTAATCTAGCTTGTATTATATTTAATTCATATTCTATTTTATCTATAATATATTTATGTCTTCTTTCATATCCTTTTAACCTAACTTCATAAAATTCTTTAAATATTTTATCTATAGTATATTTTTCGATGACTCCTTTATTATTAAATAAATGAATATTTGATGTTTTTACACTATTACTGTCTCTTAACTTAAAAATTGCTTCCATGTTTTTGTGTGGTTTTAGTAAAAAAATACTAATATATACTATTTCATCGGTAGAGTGATTAGTATAACTTTTGATTATTTTTTTATCTTTTAATGTATCCAAGTAATTCTTATACTTATTAGTCCAAATACCAATTGGTAATTCCAATATTTTACAATATAAACCATCTTCTGAGATATAATATTCAGCAATAGTACATAAATTTTTATTCTGAACTTTTTTACTTTTTTGTTCATCTGTGTATTCTACACTACCTTTAAATCCTCTAAACCAAGGCATCATATGTTTCAATGGTTTATCATTAATTAGGTTTTTTATATTTTTAATAATATCTTTTGGATTATATTTAGGTAATTTAGTACTGAAACCTGTCCCTATTCCCTCACATCCATTTACTAAAATCATTGGTATAATAGGTAGATAATATTTTGGTTCTATTTTAACTCCATCATCATCTAAATACTCTAATAAATAATTATCTTCTTTCATAAAAATCATATTAGAAATATCTTCCAATTTAGTAAATATATATCTAGGTGATGCCGAATCAGAACCACCCATTAATCTAGTACCAAATTGACCATCCGGTGTAAGTAAATTAATATTATTACTTCCTACAAAATTCTGTGCCATGTTAATAATAGTTCCATGTAAACTAGCTTCTCCATGATGATAAGATGTTTGTTCACTAACGTATCCTGCTAAATTAGCAACCTTGATAGATATATTAGAATTCTTCTTCAAGCAACCGTATAATACCTTCCGTTGAGATGGTTTTAATCCATCCATTATATTGGGAATACTTCTGACATTATCACTCAAGCTAAATTCTTTTAATTCAATATTAATAAAACTAGATATACTATTATTTAAACAAGCTTCTGGTTCATTTTCAATAATTAACCATTTTTTCCGATCATCTGCTTTTTCTTTAGCAAAAGCTAATTCTATATCTTTATCACATTCATCATTATATGTGTGTAATTTAGTATGCTTATCTAATTCTTTAAAATACTCTTTAGCTTCTTTAGATGTTGATGTACCTAATCCCTTATAATACTTAATATTCCAAAGAAGATTATTATTTGTTTTTTTCCATTTATCATAATCATTTAATGTATAAAACGCCTTAATAAGTTTACCTTTTTTCTTTGTCACTTTTACAATGGGTGTTATAAATGAAACTATAAAATTAGGAATTTTTAATAGCGATGGCCAAAAATAATGAATTAAATTAATTAATAAACCTTTAATATGACTTCCATCAACATCAGCATCTGTCATTATCATTATCCTACCATATCTTAATAACTTATCTGTGTTATCTAATGTGTAAGTTAATCCTGTCTGTAATCCTAATATTTTTTTAATATATATAATTTCTTGATTAGCAGTTGATTTTTGAGAACTAGCTTGTCTAACATTTAATAATTTACCTTTTAATGGAAATACCCCATATTTTTTCCTACCAACAACAGACATCCCCGCCATAGCAAATGCTTTTGCTGAATCACCTTCAGTTAAAATCAAGGTACAATTTTTACTGTTTTTAGTTCCGGCATCATTAGCACCATCATATTTAGGAACTCGAACATCAGATTTCATTGATCCATCTGTTTTATTTTGCTCTTTTTTATTTTTATAATCCTCTTTCGAGTTATACCAATCGATAATATTAGTAGCAATTTCAGATTTAGGAGCACATAATGTCTTAATAAAACTATCTGGGATTTCGCATCCATATTTTCCTTTAAATTTTATAACTGGAGTAGTCATATTGTTTTTAGTTTGACTATCAAATCTAGGATTTGGTATTTTACAAATAATAACTAAAAATATATTATCTTTAATCATTATTTGTGTTAAATTAGGAGCTTTCTTACTTAATAAAGGAACCATTTTTTTAGTAATCTGATTACAAATATAATCAAAATGTTTGCCATTTGTTGTACAAATACCATTAACTAGTCCAGTGCGAATATGTTTATTATCACTACTAATCCCTATTCCAATTTTCCAATTATCAATTTCTAGACAATATGATTTAGGTGTAAACCTATTTACATATTCTTGAAAATTCTTAATTTTGATAACTTCCTTATTGAAAGTAACCTTGATATCATTCCCCAAATACGCTTTTATGTCATAGAGTCTCTTCCTAAAAACTTCAATCATTTCTTCAGAAAAAGAATCAACACCAAACCTCTTAAAGTCTGGTCTAAATGTTATTTTTGTATATTCTTTACTTCCTTTAACATAGGTTATTTTAGCTTTATTGATTTTAGTCATATTATTTTCAATTAATTGTTTATATTTTTTACCATTTTTAACTGATTCTATTTCAAAAACTAAAGAAAATATATTTGACAATTTAATACCAAATCCATTTTGTCCACCTACTGTTTTCTCTATATTATCATCTAAATTAGAACCACTTCTTAAATTACAAAAAATCAACTGAATTATTCTTACTTTTTTTCCATCTTTATCTCTATACGTATCATGGTAATCAGATGTAATACCACCTGAATTCATGCAAGATATTTCTTCACTATTACAAGAAATATCTATATTATTAAAAGGTATTTCTTCTTCTTTACATGTAAAATAATGGTCTGCTGTGTTTTGTATAGGTTCTTCTACAATCTGCATTAGAGCTGAATTTAATAATTCTTCTTTTTGTTTTATATTTCCATCTTTATCTAATAACCAAGTTATTATATTTTGAGGATTATTATCCCCTAAATACATACCTGGTCTCTTTAATACGTGTTCTATGTCATCTAATATTTCATATTTGCTCATATTTACTCTAATATGATTAGTAATTTATCTTTATATCATATAATCATTTTTTAAATCTTATAAGAGATAATAAATAAATCTTTAGAGTTTTTATTAAATGTTTCATATATATATTATAAAAAAAAAATGATACATTAAATTTTGAGAATCATAATTATTATAATTGTCAGCTAAATAAAAAACTTTCATACTTTCAATACTTTCATACGTTCTAGTTCAAAGTCATGCCAAGAAACCCCCAAAATACTTTGTCACGTCGCTCTCAACGTGGGTCCGAGCGGATAAAAGCTTCGGGAACACAAAGAGGCCCCGTGTGCATAGAAGAGATGCCAGCGCACACGCAGCTTCCTAATTTCACGATACCCCGACAATTCCTCTCAAATCTACTTCCGACAACCCTTGTCATGCCGGAGATATCTCCTACATTTGAATGCACGTCGAGTCAACTTGAGACGACGAGTTACCCTACGACAATGGATGTGAGCACGAATGTGCTAGTGGATAGGAGACAGCTCGACCAGATTACGGCGTTACTGCAGGTGCAGGCCGCAGGCAATGAATCCAGAAGGCTAATTGCTAAGAGGATGGACCAGAGGATGGGCGACCACATGGATAAGATGGACGACAACAGCAAGATGATGTCCGCCCACATGGGGAAGATGGACGACAACAGCAAGATGATGTCCGCCCACATGGGGAAGATGGGGGAAATGAAGTCAGCCCTTATCCAGTTGAAGGATAGCTTCGCCGGTAGCGAAGCTGAAACCAAGCAACATAATGCTAATCTTCGTGACGCCATTGCCAAGTTGGAGGTGGGCAGCACGACGGATGCAGATAAGGAGACGGCCAGCGCAAGGGCTAAAGTGGAAATAGAGAAGGTCAGAGCAGCGGCTCGTCTGGAGGAGGTTAAGATAGTCGCAGAGACTCGAATGCAAGTGGAACTGGGGAAGAAGACGAGGTATGATGCCCATATTCTTTTGCAAGAGACTGCAAGGGCGAGACGAATGAATCGGAGGGGTAATACTGGTGGCAGAGGCGGACACAGAGGTCGCGGTAGTGCTGGCCAAGCGGCAGCACTACCGCGACCTCAGAATATAAAGCCAGGAGACATGTATAGGATGGATATTATTTGTGATGGTTGGAAATGCAGAGGTTGGAAATGCAGCTTCGCGCACGCGCCGGAGTGGTACAAACGCCTTAATATAATAGCGACTACAATACAATTAGAGAAGTACCAGACCGCATTGGCCAAGACAAGGTCGAGCGTTGCTCAACCTTGTCCTGGGTCGAGCGTTGCTCAACCTTGTCCTGGGTCGAGCGTTGCTCAACCTTGTCCTGGGTCGAGCGTTGCTCAACCTTGTCCTGGGTCTTCATTTGTACGAGCGAAGCACGTGAGTCTCCAAGAGCAGAAACAGATGCTCGGACAGCAGCTGTTCCCCTTGGTCGCCCAGAAGACGCTGCAACTTGCAAGCAAATACCCCTTGGTCTCCCAGAAGACGACTGTTGTAGGCAAAATCACCGGCATGTTTCTGGAGATGGAGCCAGCCGATGTGTCCGTCTTGTTGAAGAATCGAGCTGCTCTTGACGAACAAATCGAGGAGGCAGTGAAGGTTCTGGAGGACTACGAGAAGCAGGTAATTCCATACGATAATAACTAGTTGACCACACCACGGGTGTATTATGCACCGCGTGGATCCTTACTTCATTACATGGAGTCGGGCCATAATAATTTATTTTTTTCGATAAATGCCTTGCTGTGTTTTTATTGAATGTCCCATTATATATGCATCTTTTTTCATATCATTTCTATTATGAATAACAGGGTATTTTTCGGATAGGTATAATTTTCTTAAGATAGTGGTTGATACTTTTTTTGGATTAAAAATCTTGTTTAAGTATTTAGTTAAACCATTATTAGTCATGGCATTCTTATCCCTAATATTTATTAAAAGATATTGACTATTATTTAACTTATGCCATCTTTTAATTAAAGTTAAAATCTTTGGAGGTATTGGTATTTTTTTTTCTCCATATGTCTTAGCTGTTTTGTATTTATTTAAAACTATTTCTTTTGTTTTAAGATTAATATAATTATCATTTTTTAAATCTTTATCAGACACTTTCATTTGAGCGTAATCATTCCTCATAGGAGGTATTTCTGTATACAAATTTAATATTAAATGCTGTTGAATTAAATCTAATTCATTTTTATCTAAAGATTCCATATCCATTTTGGATATTTTATCATCTAATTCTTTTATTTTTTTTTTAATTTGGTCTGTTGTAATCCAATTTTTTTCCTCCTTTTGACTTTTTTCTTGTTTATTATAGTTATTTTCATAATCATCGATTAAAGATTCAAAGTAATTTTGATATTTATTTAATGTTGTTTTATTAACATCATATGCTTTTAGTAGAACAATTAATGAATTCATGACATTTTTTCTTGTAGCAGGTGTTAATGATTCTAAATATTTTTTAACTTTAACAAACTGATTGAGATTCTTAATATTAACTTCATCATCAAATACTTCCCTAAATACTTTTTTTATATTTGATATATATGCATTTAAAGAATTTTGTTTTATGTTACTTCTATTTTCTCTTATTTTTTTATGTATATCATCCATTTATATACACAAGGAAAAAAAATGATATAAATTTAAAAATTATATTTATGAATATAGAAATGAAAACTAGTTCCGGGAAACCAGTTGATAATCTTGTAATATATGAATATGCTAATAAACAAAATAATTTTTATTATATATGTAATACAAAAATTATAGAACTATTTTATAGATTGAGAATTAATTTTAATAAGTATATAGAATATGACCAAACTGAAAATAAAACAAATAATAAAAGGAACTAGTAAAAATATTAAAGCTATTACCTTGTGACAAGTTGAACATAACCACGCCAGTACTAAAAACCATGTTATAAGTAAAGCAATGTAAATAGTTATATATTGGTTTCTTTGTTCAATAGTTATCCTAGGGAAATGATGACTTAATAATGCAATAGTAATCATTTCAATAACAGCAAAAAACACATATAATTTAGTAGCTAAGCACCACATAGAACAATCTTTCATATATATATTTATTATAAAAAAATGAAATAAAATATATTAAAGATTAAATGTTAAATTAATATTATGCCTAGTAAATCATCTTGGAATTCTAATAAGAAATATTATCACTGTAAAAAGGGAATTAATCCTAAATATAAAACTAATATAGGAATATCTTCTAGAAAGCAATTAAAAGAACAATTAAAAGCAGAAGAAGAAAAATATACAGATGTTATTATTAAATTAGATAAAGTAACGAAAGAGTTAACAGAAACTAAACTAAAATTAGCAGAAGAAGAGGTGAAAAAACTAAAAATTAAAATTAAAAGTATTGATAAAAGGAAAAAGAAAAAAACTTATAAAAAAGATGAAATAAAATCTGATAACTTTATTCCATTGTCCAACACACATTCGACAGATATATGTTGGTATCATTATAATAATATAAATGGTTGTTTTAATGGTAAAAATTGTCATTATTTACATACTTGATAGATGTAAATAATCTATAATACTTAATTAAAAAATAACTTTATAAATTATATGAATATTACTTCTTATAAGAAAATAACAAGTGAATTAAGAAAAAAATATCATTTTCCAAAAGAAATACCTAAAAAGAAAGAAGATAATGCCGGATGGTTTGGTTATGGTAATCAGCGTTTAATAGAGAAGTATCTTTATTGTAATGATAATTTAATAATTGAATTTGGTTCTTATTTAGGAAAATCAGCTAGATTTTTATGTGAAAAAAGTTCTCCATATGCTACTGTTATTTGTGTCGATAGTTGGGCTGATGGTGGAACTTCAATTCAAAATGGAATTAAGAAAAAAAATAATAATAATTCTAAGGTTCATAAGAATAGATTAAAGCATTTATATGAAACTTTTTTGGTTAATATGTGGGAATACAAAGATAAAATAATTCCTATTAAAATGGATGGTCGAAAAGCAGCCAAAATGCTTTCAGATATGGAAGTAAGACCTAATTTTATTTATTTAGATATGGATCATACATATGATTCAGTTAAGGGTGACTTGAAAGCACTACATGATTCTTTCCCCAATACATTAATTGTTGGAGATGATATAAAATATCATAAAGGAGTAGGTAAAGCAGTAAAAGAATTTATTGATGAACACAAGCAATATAGATTGGAAATAGATGAAAACGCATTTGTTCTAATACCTAATATTCAAAAATATGAACCAAGTGAATATAATTATAATATTATTTTTAATAAAGTAGGAAATAATCTAGATAAAAAATCGGAAAAAATGGCAATCATTATTCCAAATACTAAAAAATTTGATTTAAAAAAATTGGATATTTTTAAAAAATTAAATAGAGGATATAAAATTTTTTTAGTTGAACAAAAAGATAATATTATAGGAGAAATGTTAAATTATGGATTTATGTATGCTTTTAATAATGGTTTTAAAATAGTATGTTTTCTAAAAAAAATTAGAAATGAAATCAGTGAAGAAATGTTAAAATTTTATTCTAGTTTTCCATATAATCCTTTATTATTAGAATATCTTCATGAAAGTTATTTTTTACAAAATTTCTATTTAGGAAATATTATTTTTAATTCTATTGATTTTATTAGATGTAATGGTTATCCAAATCATAAAAGAGGTATTGATAATTCATTATTTAGAAGAATGGCAATGAATAATATACAAATTAATTTACCATCTTCAAAAAATATTGTATATAATAATAAATTAAATATAGATTATAACACATTTAGTAAAAATAAGATTAAAGATAATGAATTATATTCTTGGAAAGAAAATGGATTGTTTTCTCTAAATTTTAGTTATAATGATATAAAAAAAACAAAAGATATTAATAAATTAATAACTCAACTATATTTATAATATTATTATATATGAATAAATATCTACAAGACTATCAACAACCACCATTAGATTTTCCATTAAAATATAATTTAGATGTCGATTATAATTGGTTACAAATGTATCAGTTGATGTTTTATAATTTATTTGATACTAAATCACCAACAACACTACATGTAAGTGAAGAACCAACAACCTTTGTATATGCTATTAATCAATATTTACAAGCAATTTATAGAAGGAAGTATAATATTAATAAAAGATATAAAGTAGACTTTGATTGGAATTTATTAACATCTAATCCATTTAAAATTAATAAATCAATAGAAGAACTTCCATTACATTTAGACTTGATACAAGGTAATATGTCCAGATGTGTTTTTAGTTTTAAAGATCTAATAAAAAAAGAATTGAAGTTTGATTTAATAACTTTAACTTATAGTAAAAATTTTACAAAAGATTTAGAAAATATTTTATCTATATTACCAAATGGCAAAACTTTAATTTTAGAATTACCTTTTCCAATTAAACATAAATATTTAATTGAGTTATTAAAAGCTTCATTTAAAATACAATTTATTAAGCCAATGATTAATAAATTTAATAATCTACGTGTTTATTTGATTTGTCGTGATTATCAAAGAACAAATTTCTCAGGATTAAAAGCTATTAAAAATAATAAAACAAGTAATGAAATAAATGATAAGTTTACTGAATTATTTATTGAAGACATTAAGCAGAATCAATTATTAATATTAGATAAATTCTTAAAGAAATATCCAATTAAAGAAACTAAACATATGATAACTAATTCAATGAAGTATTTTATGTATATCAATTCACCAAATAGATATAGTAATTATGTAATAGAAAATCTAAAAACATTCGTTGATGAACAAACAAATATATTGTATATTAAATCAAATGATAATATTAATAAAATAATTGCTGAAAATATTACTAAATATAATTTATTTCAAATTTATGTAAACGATAAAATTAAAATAAATAAAGTTCCAATTTATCCTTTAATACATATTGATGAAGATAATTATAATATTAATATTACTCCAATTCAATTTATTATATTAAATGGATTTAGTAGTAATCATAAACTATTAGATTATTTTATACAAGCTTCTATATTTTATTATGGCGGTTTCCTAATTAATAAAATTATAAATAGAGATATATCAGTTGATATGAATATAGTAAATGATAATCTAAAAAAAGATTTATCAGGTATTAGAAGTCTTAATAATATTGTTAAAGTAAATCCTTATATTAATATACCAATTAAAGTAACTAACCACGGATGGTTCCATGATAATACTAAAAAGAACTTAGAATATGTTTTAAAAAAATTTAATCCTAAAAGTATTCTAGAATTGGGAACTTGGTTTGGGTTAAGTGATATATTTATTAAAGAAACAAAGGAAGATATTATATTATATACCGCCGATAAATTTCAATATGTAACAGAAGCACCCGATAAATATAGAAAATTTGACCCATTAAATGACTTCTATTGGAACTTCCCTCGATTAGAAGTTGTCTATAAAAACTTGAGTATATTTAAAAAAGGAATAACTTATCTAATAAAAACAAATGATGCTGCATCCATACCTAAATTATTACATAATAATAAAATAGAATTAGATGTTATTTTTATAGATTTTGAAAAGAATATGAAGAGATTAACTGATTTATTAAAAGATATATTTAAATTATATCCTAAAATCACTGTTGTAGGTGATGATGCTGTTTTTAAACCTGTTCAACAAGCGTATCATCAATTTCTCAATAAGAATAATCATTTATATGGTCATTTAAATGAACATTCATATATTATATCTTATCATAAATTATATGAATAATACAGTTTATTATGAATTAGTTCATAAAATAAAAAAGAAACATCCATTTCCTAAGCAATTACCACCAGATGCTAAATTAACTAAAGTATTTTTAAGTGAATCATTAAAAAGATTAATAACAAAATATCTTTATTGTAATGATAATTTACTATTACATTTAAATCCACAAGATGGAATATCAACTAGATTATTGTGTGAAAAATCTGGTGTTGGTTCTACTGTTATCGTGTTATGTGATTTAGATAAAACTAAATATAATAATTTAATTTATCAACTATGGAACTACAAACATCGAATAATTCCTATTAATATGAATATTTCAAAGGGAATAGAATATATAGAATCAATTGGCGTAAGACCTAATTTTATTTTATATAACAAAGCATTAGATAATTTAAGAAATTTAGCACATTATTTTCCCGATACATTATTTATTTTAGAGAAATCATCTATTACATTATCAAGAACGTTCTTAAAAACTAATCCAGATTATAGACTAGAGAAGGATGCTAAAGAAGAATGCTTAATACCTAATATACAAAAATATGATTTAGGAGTTAATTATGGATTATTATTTAAAATGGTTTCAGCAAATATTTCTCATAAAGAAAAGAAATTAGCGATTATTATTCCATTATTGTGTGATGTAGATGTATGTGATATGGAGAAGATTATGTGTAAGCATTATAAGAATTTTGAAAAAGCCTTAAAATTAATTAAAAGAAAATACAAAGTATTTTATATTAATCAAGTTCAGGATGGCAGACCAATAAATATAGGTAAATTATTGAATAGTGGTTATCAAATAGCAAATAAAGAAGGTTATGAATTATTTTTATTTCAACCAAGTAATTTAATACCAAAATTAGATATTATGGATTATTACAACACTTATCCCAATGAACCAATATCATTTGAAGATAATATAGAAAATTATAATTTAGGATGCATGCTATTTACCAAAGAAGACTTTAAGAAGTGTAATGGATATACTAATGATTTATGGGGAAAAATTGGATATGATTATTCATTGTGGTTGAGAATGGCGACAAATGGGATGACATTAGGTCAAATAACAAAAGGATATTTTTATAGATATAAAGATTCCAATAAACTTTCAATACAAGATGATTTTATAATTGATGATATTTATAAAAAACATTGGAGTAATTGGGAAAATGATGGCTTAATAGATTTACAATTTACAATTCTTAAGAAGAAAGTTATTTATAAGCATATAAGTTTATATGAACTCAATTTAAAAGATTTCGAATATTACTTAGCTCCAATTAAAGATATGGTTTTCCCTATATCGTATTATAATAAACCAGTTCCATATAAGTGGAATTTACAATTTGGCGATAGACCTACTCCGCCGATGGAAGAATTAGTTGGTGATCCAGATGAATATTTGAAGTTCTTGAAGATGTATAATAAATATCATAAGGAACCATTGGATGATGAAGTGGCTGAATTGGTTGATGTTACTAGTTTGTTAAGTAGAAGTCATGGTATATTTTTAAAAAAAGGTATGAAAAAATTAAAAACTGATATTATTTTAATAAAGAAATATCACGATAAAAAGTTTATGGATATGGAGAAACCTATTAGTTATAATGCAACGTTTATAAGTAAATTTAAATATTTAATAAAAAATAATGAAAAAAATATTTTGATTACTCGATTATTACATGGTGGATTATTATCCCAAAAAATTTTAAATATTTTTAATATTATCTATTCATTAATTTATTTCTTTAAAAATAATCTACTTAATATTGATGTTATTTTATATATTACTGAATTAGAAATGAATAAAACACAAAGCATAAAAGAATATACCGATTACTTAACAGATGAATTAAATAAATTTATGAAAATATATCCAAATTTTAAGATTGAATATAAAGTAGCTGAACATCTATCGATGAAAGAAATTCCAAATAAGAAATATGATATTATTAATAATGATTTAATAATGAATTATAAATTCTGGGAAACCTATTCAATATTAGAATATAACACAACTGCTAATTTAATATTTATTTTATTATTAATTAAAAAATATTTAAAAGAGAATGGTAATTTTAGATTTTTTTGTTTTGGTATATCTAATAAAATATTATTAGATATTATTTTATTATTAGCAAATAGTTTTAATGAATCTAAAATGATAAAAAGTATGTTAGGATCTATAAAAGTAAAAAATTATGATTTTATTTTATTAAATTATAAAAATAATATACCAAATAATATAGAAGATATTTACAATAAAATATTAGAATCAAATAAATCAATGGGTCATAAATTATTTTTTGATAATAAAAATAATAAATATGGATTAAAAAATTATAATAAAAAGGTAAATAAAAATTATAAATATATTACTAATTTAATAGATTATAATTTAGATGATATGTCATTACTTATTAAAAATATATTTATATTTAATTATGATATAACAAATTTATATAAAAGAAAAATAAAAGAATATTATTCATTAAAAAAATTATTTGAGACTATTTCAAAAAAGAAAAAAATTAAATTAATTAAAGATATTAATATTGAGAAACATAAAGTATTATATAGTATTATTAATGTATATGAAGATGTGAAAAATTTATTAAATAATAAAAAATTTAAAGAAGCTTTAAAGATAATAGAAGAATATAAATTACAATTAAATACAACACAATTTGATTTAGAAAATGGTAATACTCTATATCATTTCATAGCTATGAATATAGATAAAATTAAAAAAAATAAAATATTATGTTTTGATATGTTTGCTGATTATGAAGAACCTAAAGAGATAAAGAATCAATTTAATTTAACTTATAAAGATTATTTGAATTATAATATATTATTTAAATAGTTAAAAATGTAGGGTCAATACCATCAAATAAAAATTCATATTCAACAGAATTAATAAAATAATTTAAATTTACTAATAATCCAAAATATAATATTATTAATTTGTATTGATCTCTTGTTACACCTATCTGTAATCTTATCACTATTTGTTCTAAAAAATCATTTGGTAATTTAAAATGAACATGAGCTAATCGGTTTATATCTACCTTATACACAAGATGAAAATACATTTCTATTTGATTTAAGTATAATAATAATAATTTATTATTTTTATTTTTAGATATATCATTTACATCCCTCCAACTCAATATTTCATCTAATGTTAACCCATCTATTTCATGTACCCCCTTTAACATAATACCTACTTGTAGCATCATTATCATTACTACCCAAATAACATTACTATCTTTACTAGTAAAATCTTTACAACTTACTTTAATGTCTAATCCTAAATCATTTAATACAATCGAAGATATTCTTTCTTTACTGGTAGATGCATTTTTAATTTCATTTAAAATAAATTGTAAAGGATAATTACCTACAAACATACCTTTATTGCCTCTTCTATAATTAACATATGTACCATACGTTAAATATTCTTCTAACAATTCTATTTTTCTTTCTCTTAATTGACTATATAATAAATTAAATTCATCTACCCTTATTTTTTTAGAATCTATTTTACTTTGTAATTTTTGAAATGTATCTGTAAATTCAATATCTATTTGTGTTTTTACTCTTAAATAGATACCACTTAATTTATAATCTGATAATAATTTAACATCTTGATATCCAGGTATATAATACATTAATAGAACTAATGGAATTAATGATTGAGGTATCCACCAACCAACATATAATGATTGTTTAAACACTAGATTATATAAACGTAAATTAATTATTTTTAATTCATCAAATTGTTTAGTAATTAATAATAATATTTCGTTTTTATTAGATAATAATTCATAAATTTTTAATACAAAAAAATAATTAGGTAACATTAAAAATAATTTATTATCTACACACACTATACTATGTCCTATAATACCTAAATAATTTCCCATTTGTGTTCCAATATTATTTATATCTCTAGAAATTATTTGTAAATCTTTATTATCTAAAAAACCATTAATTGCTAATTTCCTCCATTTGTCATATTCAGATGGAGTTTGTTTATAATAAATTCCCAGTTGTTTTTCATTTACATTACTTGTAAAATTTCTTAAATAATCATCGGATATAGATACTTTCTTCCATTTGACTTCATATAAATCTACATTTTTATCAGCAAAGACTAAATTAAATGTTTCTATTAGGTTATCCCATCTTTTATATCTACTAAATCCAGACGCCAATCCAAATAAATTAATTTGATAAAAATACTCACCCGATTTAATCAACATCACCCATAATCCCTTTTTTAATTTTTTATCATAAATTGTTTGCCTACTTGAAGTAATTAATCTTGATTTATTCCATTTTAACCATTGTTGAATATGACGAAGACTTTTAAATTTTAAACCATTCCATCTTTCATTCATATTAGTTTTACTAATTACATTAAAAAAAGAACCTATATTACTTTCACGCTCTGGAAATTTAATTTCTGGTTTAAATCTAGGTAAAGATAATAATGTTGCTTCTAAGTCTGCTCTGGTTGTGTCGTTAATTCTAGGTGATATTCTACTATATTTTTTTTGTAAAGCAGGATATCCAAAATTTAATATAGGGAAAGACCTTTCTGTCAAAGTAGCCACTAATAATAATTGATTAATAAAATCAGATAATACCATAAATTGTCCTACTTTACCTGCTATAACTCTTTGACCCCAACCATAAGGTAGTAAATTAAATGTTATTACAAATGATGATAATGAAATATTTACAATTGGACAAACATATCTTTCAATAATTAAACCAGGATAAATTAATCTAAAAATTTTAAATACATCTTCTTTTATTTTATTTAATTCTTCAATAAATATATGGATTGATTCTGAATCCAGAGTAAATATTTCCATCATAGATTTATAATTAGTAATAAATACTATAAAAGATAAAAAATTATTAATATTTCGAGCAGTTTTTAATAATTTTAGTTGATTGTAAGCCATTTGTCTTAAATTACTTAAGGAAAGAATATTTGTTGATCCATGTTCCAGTTGTTTATTAGTAAATGATATAGCATTATTAATATATAAATTTTTTTTTTTCGCATCAATTGTTAATAGGTAACGATTTAGAGATAATTGGGTTATAGTAGTTTCACGTTGTCTATTGAGATAAGGGATAACTGAACTACCCATGTTATTTGCGTTAGGGTATCCAATATACGAAATATTTTTATTAACATAAATAAGAGTATATGTATCTTTAAACATATTTTTTTCTTTTATTAGTCTATTGAGTGAAAATTCAGGATATTCTAAATAATCATTTAATCCTAATTCTAATAATTCCTTGTATGATTTAGGAGTTAATATTAATTTTTCAGGGTTACTATTATACTTATAAGTAGTATATCTAACAAAATCTGGAACTTGAATAGAACCAAATAAAAGAGTGGGATCTTCTAATGCGAAATATGTTCCATCTAAATTTCTATAACTTAAATTAGAAAAATATTCATTTATATTAATTCCACCCCCTTTCTGTTTATTCTTGTAGTATTCTTCTTTCTTTATCTCTACGTGTTTTCCATTCTTGTATTCCTTAAAGTAGATGTATTTGTATTTATCTTTCTTTTTGTTAATATACTTCCTCTTTTTGAAGTATCTCATATAATAATAAATATTATTATATTTATTAAAAATTGATTTTTCTTTAATAAATAAGAGATTATTAAAAAAGGAAGATTAAATACTAATATATTTTACAAATTTAAGGAATGGACGAAATATCCAATGGTTTTCCTATATATAATATTAATTTACCTGAATTAGATTACAGGCCATTTGATGTTGATGTATTTTATGCTCCAAATAAAAAAGCTAGAATATTTTATTCTCCAATACAGATAATCGATGAAGATATAATATATAATATATTGGATGAGTTACAACTTAAATCATTTATTAATTTTGGATTAACTAGTAAATTTTTTTATAAGATTGTAAGCAGCATTTTGGATATAAATAAAATTGCTATACTTAAATTTTTATGCAAAAAAAAGGTTAATATTTCTAATATTTATGGTTTGGGGCATAGATATAGACAATTATCCCCATTTTACAGTAGTAAATCTAAAATATTGGATAAATTAACTGGAAAAAATGATATATCTATAGATATAAAGTATAACAATCTACTATCAGAAATATCACCATGTGTATTGGCCGACGTGGGATGGACATTTCTACAAAACACATTAGGTGATAAGGGTCGAAAATGTATTTCTGTTAAAAATATAAATAGGATATTTAATGCTAGGATTAAATACAAGAAAGTTTTAAGTATGAGTAAAAAAAAATTAAATAAGATTATGGATTTTTATAAAGAAGAAGATAACATTGATTACTTATACAGAGTGTTATTGCATTATTACATAGCAATCTTACCACGGGATGACGTTCTATATATTTTTAAAAGAAAGGAATCGTGTTTATTTGAATATGGTAAATTAATACTAAAAAATATATCATATGACATATCACGCAGAAGTCACAAAGATGAATTAGAAACTTTATTTTTTATTTTAGAAAAGATTAAGTTACCTGAGAAAATACAAGATATTTTATTAATAAAAATTAATGATAAACCTTTTATAGTTTCTTATATAGAATACTTATATACCAATATTCATTTACCTACTAATATAGATTATTCGATAATTAATATAATCGAAAGTTTTGTTTTATCCCACCACGATAAATTTCAAAAAATTCGGGTAATTTTAATGCGTTTAATTATAAAAATAATAAGTAATACTAAATTATTACTTATTGAGAATAAAACAAATTTAATAAAATTTTATACTATATGTACTAAATTGATATTGAAAATAGTTTATTTTAACATTGGGACTATAACATCTAAAAACCGATTACAATATCCAGCTAAATTTCTTATTGATTTTTTTAAGTTTTTTAATCAGTGTAAATTTACTAATGTAGTCCCAAATATAATATATTATCATAAATATATAAATACAAGGAATAGGTTAGTTGGTAAGGCTTTGGACGAAATTATGGATACAGATAAAACAGTAATTAAACTTATTAGAAACGATTTAGTTAAGAAATATATATTTTAAAAAAAAATGAGGAGACCCTATGTGGTGAACTTGGCGAAGGTGTTACCATGTTGGACATCTTCGCCAAGTTCATTAAATTTCTGGAAGATGAGGAATTGAAGAGACGGCACACAATGATTGGTTTACATACACTGGGGTCTTTGAAGGAAGATATCTTTTAAAGAAAAAAATAATAATTTACTATATATGAATATCAATATACCAAATAAAAATAATATAGAATATGAAATAAAAATTGGTAAATTTACAGGAAAACATTGGGATGCTGATGTATCTACTTATATATTTAATTTAATTTATAATTATGTTAAAGGCAATAAACCTAATCATACTCGTTCTTTGATATGTAAAGGAGATATTAGGATTGAATATTTCCTTAATGATGTTAATGAAGTTATAAGAGAAGAGAGAATGATAAAAAATAATATAGAAAATCAGAATGATTATAAATTAGGAATAAGATATTCTGTATCAGAAGAAATTCCTATTTTAGATAAAAAGAATTATATAGTAAAATGCTTTAGAATAAAAGATAGAATTTCTATAAAATACAAGAGTTGGAAAGTTGAATTCACTAAAATATTTGATATAGACCCATCAAATGGATTATCGTATGATGAATTTTTAGAATCTTATGGAAAAATGCCTCCACATAGATTAGAATTAGAATTGGAATATGATGATGATTTTAAAAAAGTAAATGAAAAAACTAAAGAAATTATAGATGAATTGTCACCTTTTTTATTATTAAAAAGTAATATTCTACATCAGATACAAAAAATTATAGTAGATAAAGAATTTAAGAATTTAAAAAATAAAAATATTTCAGAATGGAATGATAAATTATTAATGACTCAAGTTCAAAATTTAAATAAAGAATCATTTGATAAAATAAAAACAAATTATTCAGTTACAGATAAAGCTGATGGTGATAGGTATTTATTGTATGTAGATAATCAAAATCATTTACTATTAGATAAAACTTTTCAGTTATCATCAATATCAAAAGCATTTACTAATGATGGTATTTATCTTTTAGATATTGAAAAAATAGGAGATTTAGTTTTAATATTTGATTGTTTAATATTTGATGGAAAAGATACTACATCAGAATATCTAGAAGATAGATTAAATAAATTAAAAAAATTAAAATTAAATAAAAATTTTAAAATTAAAGAATTTTATTGGGGAGAAGATATTTTTCCATTATGTAAAAAAGTTTATTGTGATACTAAATATCCGTATCATTTAGATGGATTAATATTTACCCCGACAAATAAAGGATATAGAACAGATGTATATAAATGGAAACCACCTAATGAACAAACTATTGATTTCTTAATAGATATTGTTGATAGTAGTGCAAATAGTTATTTTTTGAATTTATATGTGAGTGCTCCAAAACATATGGTAAAACATTATAATAAAAATAAATTTAAAATGTTTTACAAAAGTAAATTTTTACCTTATTTACTTGTAAAAGGAAATAGAGTTCCTTTAAGAAATAAAGATATAAAAATAGAATCAGGAATAATTTTAGAAATGAATTATAATTTTAAAAGCAATCAATGGATGCCGTATAGATTTAGAGAGGATAAAACTGCAATTTACAAGCAATCTTTAAAAACAGGACAATTTGAAGGACCTAATGGATTTAATACTGCGAAAAGAATAAGAGAGTTACTCCAGAAGCCAATAACATTAGATATGATAACAACAGGACAAGTTTATTATACAGGTGTAAATAGAGATAAAACTATAATAAAAGCAATGTTAGATTTTAATAATCATGTTAAGCGAATGATGTATAATAAATATTTAAAATCTGGAATGTCTTTATTAGAATTAGCAGGTGGAAGAGGAGGTGATTTATTTAAATTTATGAAAAAAAATCCTAAATTTGTATTATTAACAGACATTGCCAAAGATGGATTACGAGAAGGAGAAAGAAGATTAAAAAATTCTGAATTTAAAAATAAAAATGTTGTTTTTAAAGAATATGATTTAAGAAATAATGTTTCGAGTAATATAAAAAAATATAGTAAAGGTTTATTTGATGTTATTTCTTGTCAATTTGCTATTCATTATTTTTTGGCCTCTAAAGAAATGTTAAATAATTTTTATAATAATGTAAATGAAAACTTAAAAGAAAATGGTATTTTTATGTTTACTTGCTTTGATGGTAAAAATATAGAAGAAGTATTATATAGTATAAATAAAAATAAAAAATTAGAATATATTAAAAATAATAAAACTATAATGTCTTTGGCAAGACACTATAATAAAAATAATAAACAAGTATTCGGTAGAGAAATTAGTGTTTATGTAGAGACCATAGGAGAACACAGTAAAGAATATCTTGTTGATTTAGATTATTTATTAAATTATTTTGTTGATAGAGATTACGAAGTATTAGAAAATATTTCATTTAATAAATTATTAAATACATATAAGGGTCCCAAATTATCAGATGCTGAGAAAAAATTTACAGGAATGTATAATTCAATCGTTCTTAAGAAATTATAATCAATCTATTCCACTAAACGAAACTAAAATGTCTAAGACATCTTTTTCTGTATCAGTCAGATGTTGTCGTTTGTTAGGCAAATTGCCCTTAACGACTGCAATGACCTCAATGTCAGATGTTTTCCGTTTTATATGTTGATGACATTCTTTACAGTGATATTTTACTTCCCCATGTTTACAAATCTGAGAACCTCCGCATTCTTTACATTGATATTTCAGTCTTCCGTGTCGACAAATCGCAGGACCCCCACATTCTTTACATACTCGTCTCATTCTCCCGTGTTGACAAATTGAAGAACCTCCACATTCTTTACAGCAAGATTTCTGTCGTCCGTGTTCACAAATACCAGTACCTCCACAGTCTTTACATGTATGTTTCTGTTTCCCATGTAGACAAATCGAAGAACCTCCACATTCTTTACATAGGTGTCTCTGTCTCATGTGTTCACAAATAGAAGCACCTCCACATTCTTTACATTGATATTTCTGTCTCCCGTGTTGACAACACCAATGTCCTTTCCAAAGACAAATTTCATCACGATGAATGTAAGTTTCTCCATTAACTCTATCACGTCTATTTTTAGGCGCTTCTTCTAAAGATGATATATCACTTGGCATCTTATGATTAACATACCATTAATATACTTTTTATTTAAAAAGTATCAATTTTAATTATATAAATTATTAAATATTTATAACTCCATTCTCTATCGTCACGTTCATAGAAGTACGAAGGTAGTCTAGTTGTGAATCTGCATCAATCCTAGAAGGACACTTCGAGCATTGTATTCCATTTGGTGATTCAGTTTTACAATGAAAGCAAAAGTAAAAATAGTTCGGTTTGTGGACTCGACAAGTCACCATATTACAACCTCTATTAGAAACAATTCCATTTTCACATCGAGGACACTTGATAATTCCATTCGGTTTGTCTTCGTTCTTAATTTTAGTAACTTTATATCTCGATGGTCTCGATGGTCTGTTATAAACCTCATCAACTTTGAGTTGGACATCTTCTGGAACATTTTTTTCCTTTTTAATTTTAGGTCGTTTGATAGGCAAATTGCCCTTAACGACCGCAATGACCTCAAGGTCAGATGTTTTTCGCTTGATAGGTCCACATTCTTTACATGTAGATTTCCGTTTTCCGTGTTCACAAATTGAAGAACCTCCGCATTCTTTACATGTATGTTTATGTCTCCCGTGTTCACAAATACCAGCACCTCCACATTCTTTACAATGATATTTCAGTCCTCCGTGCCGACAAATAGCAGAACCTCCACATTCTTTACATTGTTGTCTCTGTCTCATGTGTTCACAAATACCAGTACCTCCACATTCTTTACATGTAGATTTCCGTTTTCCGTGTTCACAAATCTGCGAACCTCCACATTCTTTACAATATTGTCTATGTTTCATGTGTTCACAAATAGCAGAACCTCCACATTCTTTACAGCAAGATTTCTGTCGTCCGTGTTCACAAATTGAAGAACCTCCACATTCTTTACATTGTTGTCTCTGTCTCATGTGTTCACAAATACCAGTACCTCCACAGTCTTTACATGTAGATTTCCGTTTTCCGTGTTCACAAATACCAGGACCTCCACATTCTTTACATTGAGATTTCCGTTTTCCGTGTTGACAACACCAATGTCCTTTCCACACACACTCTTTACCACGATGAATGTAAGTTTCTCCATTAAC
>Ga0209383_1000178_pt1 | contig 47080 bp, 49 predicted proteins | sample CoawatmetaG02DNA_FD_187510 | JGI IMG/M metagenome (GOLD analysis project Ga0209383, IMG submission 187510) | Marine microbial communities from the West Antarctic Peninsula - Coastal water metaG029-DNA (SPAdes) (version 2) | ecosystem: Environmental > Aquatic > Marine > Coastal ...
ATATAACTGAAAAAGAGTTAGAAGAAGTTAGGGAGCAACAAACTAAAATTGCAGAAATTAAGCAAGACTTAGGAACTTTAGAAATGCAGAAGCACGAAATACTTAATGTATTGGTAGGCGTAAACAAGGAAGTTAACGACACTAAAAAAATACTAGAAGAAAAGTACGGGCGAGTTAATATAAATCTTGATGACGGTAGTTATGCTGATATTGAGGAAAGTCCTAGCGAATAATGGCAAGTGTTATAAGGAAAATTAGCATTGGTGCTGATTACAAAAATGAAGCTATGCATTATGCTGTATCTCAGCAAGTGTACGGGGGGCATGAAATATCTGATATTCTCCTAGATGAGAAAGATAACTCTTATAACATTTACATAAAGAAGAACAACGAAGTATTGCCTTGGAAGAAGTTTAATTCTAACATGGCTATCTCTGTGGAGTACGATTTACAGTATTAATGAAAAGCGTACATGATTTTATTGTAAAGCCTATAAATGGCAGATACAATAACACGGTAAAAGTCGGAGATGTAGATCTTGTAGTAAATACAAAAATAGAGGAGTTCAAAAGTATAAGCAAGATTGCTGAGGTAGTAGCTTTGCCATTATCAATAAAAACAAATGTAAAGATAGGTGACAAGGTTGTTGTTCACCACAATGTCTTTAGAAGGTTTTATGATATAAGAGGCAATGAAAAAAACAGTAGAAGTTTTATAAAAGAGGATATGTACGCTTGCTCACCAGAGCAGATATACATGTACGGAGCTAATACAGCTCATTTAGACTACTGTTTTATAAAACCCTTAGCTAACCATGATATTTTTATTACAAGCAAAGAGAAGCCTCTTATGGGCTTATTGAAGTATGGTAATAAAGAACTAGAAAGTCTTGGGGTTTATGAAGGCGATTTAGTTTCTTTTAGACCAACATCTGAATTTGAATTTGTGGTAGATGGAGAATTATTATATTGTATGAAATTAATTAACGTTGTATCGAAGCATGAACGTAAAGGAAACGAAGAGGAGTATAATCCAGGCTGGGCAAAAAGCAGTTGAAGAATTGATAAAGGTAGCTAAAGAAGCTATCGTAGATTCTGATGATGACTTAACAGCAGATAAACTAAAGAATGCAGCAGCAACTAAAAAGCTGGCTATATTCGATGCCTTTGAGATTCTTAACAGAATCCAGGAAGAGGAAGACATGCTAGATGATAAACCCAAAGACGATACTAAAAAGAAAAGTGAGTTTAAGGGTTTTGCAGAAGGTAGAGCAAAGTTCGAATAATATGTACGAGCAAACATTATACAAGGTATTAGATAACTATATAAAGCCTGCTACTCTAAAAAAGAAAAACAAAGTCAAGTCCTGGAAGTATGGATATGACGAAGACCATGATATGGTCATTATAAGTAAAACTGGTAAAATAGGTGAGATATACGAAATACAAAATCTCAAAATAGCATTACCAGCTGAGTTTAAAACTCACAACTTTAAAGAAAAGAAATGGAGTAAGTTAGATTACCCTAAAGAGTTAAGTAGAATTAAAACAATATTTGACTGGAAGGAATACCCAGAAGAATTTAAAGAAGACTGGTACGATTATATTGAAACAGAATTTGAAAGACGAGATACTGGATTTTTCTTTTCCAATAAAAACAAGTCTACTTATATTACAGGGTCGCATTACATGTATTTACAATGGTCAAAGATTGATGTTGGAAATGCAGACTTCAGAGAATCAAACAGATTGTTTTATATCTTTTGGGAGGCATGCAAGGCTGATGCGAGGTGTTTTGGAATGTGTTATCTAAAGAACAGACGTAGTGGGTTTTCATTTATGTCATCAGGAGAAACAGTTAACCTCGCTACAATGTCAACTGATTCTAGATATGGGGTGTTGTCAAAGTCGGGGCCTGATGCAAAGAAAATGTTTACGGACAAGATAGTTCCTATATCTATTAACTATCCGTTTTTCTTTAAGCCCATACAGGATGGTATGGATAGGCCAAAGACAGAGTTAGCGTATAGAGTACCTGCTTCAAAGCTTACTAGAAGAAAGCTTGATATAAACGAGACTGTTGCAGATATAAAAGGATTAGACTCAACGATTGATTGGAAAAATACAGGAGACAACTCTTATGATGGGGAAAAACTAAAACTGCTAGTACATGATGAGTCTGGCAAATGGGAAAAGCCTAATAACATATTAAATAATTGGAGAGTAACAAAGACTTGCCTAAGACTTGGTAGCAGGATTATTGGCAAGTGTATGATGGGATCAACAAGCAATGCCTTGGATAAAGGTGGTAGCAATTTTAAAAAATTATATTATGCCTCAGACGTTGAAAAAAGAAACAGTAACGGACAAACTGCTTCTGGATTATATTCTTTGTTCATACCTATGGAATGGAATTACGAAGGATACATTGATTCTTACGGAATGCCTGTCTTCGATAAGCCAGAAAAGCCAGTTAGCGACCCGTATGGAACACCTATTAAACAGGGGGTAATAAGTTACTGGGAGAACGAAGTTAACGGATTAAAGCAAGACCAAGATGGCCTAAATGAATTTTACAGACAGTTTCCTAGAACAGAACAGCATGCGTTTAGAGATGAAGCAAAAGAATCCTTATTTAACTTAACAAAAATATATCAGCAAATAGACCATAATGAATCTATGGCTTCTAGTACGTTAGTTACAAAAGGTAACTTTCAATGGGAGAATGGTATTGTAGATACAAGGGTAATATTCATGCCAAATAAAAACGGTAGGTTTTATGTGAGTTGGATACCTCCAATTAGCTTACAGAATAGAGTAATAACAAAGCATAGTATTAAACACCCTGGTAATGAGCACCTAGGCGCATTTGGTTGTGATAGTTACGACATATCTGGAACAGTAGATAATAGAGGTTCTAATGGTTCATTACATGGCTTAACTAAGTTTAGTATGGAGGACGCTCCTTCAAATCATTTTTTTTTAGAATACATAGCTAGGCCACAAACCGCTGAGATATTCTTTGAAGATGTACTTATGGCTTGCGTATTTTATGGTATGCCAATACTAGCGGAAAATAACAAACCTAGACTTTTATATCACTTTAAAAGAAGGGGTTATAGAGGTTACTCTATGAACAGACCAGATAAGTTATCAAATAAGTTATCTATAACAGAAAAAGAGATTGGAGGTATACCTAACTCAAGTGAAGATATAAAACAAGCACATGCCGCTGCAATTGAAACATATATAGAGGAATTAGTTGGAATACTAGGTGATGATGAAATGGGGGACATGTACTTCCAGAGAACATTAGAGGATTGGGCTAGGTTTAATATTAATAATAGAACTAAGCACGATGCTTCTATAAGTTCAGGATTAGCTATAATGGCTTGTAACAGAAACAGATACGCACCAATAAATAAAGTGGTACGAAAAAATATAAATCTAGGATTTAAGAAATACGATAATACTGGAGAATTTTCAAAAATAATAAATAAATGAATATAGGCGCAAACCCAAATAGTGTATTTCCTAGCCAAGTAGTTAGTGACGCTGAAAAATCAAGTTTTGAATATGGCGTACAAGTTGGTAGGGCTGTGGAATCGGAATGGTTTAGACAAGGCGGTATAGGAAACAGATTCTCTCAGAATTATAATCATTTTCACACATTAAGACTTTATGCAAGAGGAGAGCAGCCAGTACAGAAATATAAAGATGAACTAGCAATTAATGGTGACCTATCTTATTTAAACTTAGACTGGCAGCCTGTTCCAGTTATATCTAAATTTGTAGATATAGTTGTAAACGGTATCACTGAAAAAGAATTTGAAATAAAAGCATATGCTCAAGACCCTGACTCTATAAGAAAAAGAACTGAATATGCTGAGAGCATTATGCAGGACATGATAGCCAAGGAGGAGATTGAGGCACTTAACGCTGCAATTGGAGTAAACACATTCAACACTAAAAACCCAGAGAATTTACCACAGTCACAGGAGGAGCTTTCTTTGCATATGCAACTTGATTACAAGCAAGCTATTGAGGTAGCTGAGGAAGAAGTTATAAATCAAGTATTAGCCAAGAATAAGTTTGGTGAGGTAAAGAAGAGATTTAATTATGATTTAGCTGTACTGGGAATTGGTGCTGCTAAGACCACATGGAATAAAGCTGAAGGCGTAGTTCTTGAGTACTGCGATCCAGCTAGAATGGTTTACTCTTATACTGATGACCCTAATTTTGAGGATGTATATTATGTTGGTGAGGTTAGAGCACTTACGATACCAGAATTAAAAAAGCAGTTTCCTGATATATCAAATGAAGAGCTAGAAAGAATTGAAAAAATGCCAGGTAACAGAGAGTATGTTACTGGCTGGAATGCTTATGATAAAAATACTGTTCAGGTTTTGTTTTTTGAATACAAAACTTATAACAACCAAGTATTTAAAATTAAGCAAGGCCCTAACGGTTTAGAAAAAGCAATACAAAAGACGGATGAATTTAATCCTCCTGAGAGCGATACATTTAAAAAGGTATCAAGAACCATTGAGGTGTTATACAGTGGAGCTAAGATACTAGGTAACAACCAAATGCTTAGCTGGGGTCTTTCTAAAAACATGACCAGGCCATTTGCGGATACCACTAAGGTAGAAATGAACTACGTTATGTGTGCGCCTAGAATGTATCAAGGAAGGATAGAATCTATCGTAAGCAAGATAACTGGATTTGCTGATATGATTCAGCTTACACATTTAAAGCTGCAACAGGTGATGTCTAGAATGGTTCCTGACGGAGTATTCTTAGATGTTGATGGATTGGCAGAAGTCGATTTAGGTAATGGAACAAATTATAATCCAGCGGAAGCACTTAATATGTACTTCCAGACTGGTAGTGTTTTAGGTAGGTCACTTACGCAAGATGGTGATATGAATAGAGCAAAGGTTCCTATTCAAGAATTACAAACATCAAGTGGAGGTGCTAAGATACAATCCCTAATACAGACCTATCAGTATTATCTGCAAATGATAAGAGACGTTACTGGACTTAACGAGGCTAGAGATGGTTCTGCTCCAGCTAAAGATGCTTTGGTAGGATTGCAGAAGATGGCTGCTAATCAATCAAATGTAGCAACAAGACACATACTACAGGCTAGTTGTTATATATCACTTAGAATATGTGAAAACGTATCTATGAGAATAGCAGATTCATTAGAGTTTGCTTTAACCGCAAATTCATTAGAGAATAGTTTAACTAAATTTAATGTTGCAACCTTAGCTGAAATAAGTCAATTAAACTTGCATGACTTTGGTATCTTCTTAGAATTAGAGCCAGACGATGAAATAAAGGCTCAATTAGAGCAAAACATACAGGTTGCGTTGCAATCAGGTGGTATAGACTTAGAGGACGCTATAGATATAAGACAGGTAAAAAATCTTCAGTTAGCAAATGAAATGCTAAAGGATAGAAGAAAGAAAAAGCAGGCAGCAGCACAACAAGCACAGCAGGCTAATATACAAGCGCAAGCGCAGGCTAATGCAGAGTTAGCTGAAAAGGCAGCGATGTCTGAAGTACAGAAACAGCAAGCGTTAACGGCTGAGAAGGTGAGTATAGAGCAGGCTAAGTCTCAGTTTGAGATACAGAGAATGCAGGCAGAGGCTCAAATAAAAAGAGAGTTGATGACTACCGAGTTTAACTTCAACATGAAACTAGCTCAGGTTAGAGTAGATTCCGAAAGCTTAAAAGAAAAAGAAATAGAGGACAGAAAAGATAAAAGGGTTAAAATAACAGGAACTCAACAATCTGAAATGATTGACCAAAGAAAAAACAATTTATTACCTAAAAACTTTGAATCTACAGGTAATGATGTATTAAGTGGGGGGTTTGGTTTAGGCCAGTTTGACCCAAGCTAATTTTTAATTTATATTATATTATATTATGTCAGAAGAAAAAGAAGTAAAGCAAGAGGGTGAATTTAAGATAAAGAAAAAACCTTCAATGAAAAAACTAGGTAAACAACCTGAAGTTATCAAAGTGGACTTGTCTGCTAAGAAAGCAGAACAATCAGAAGTAACTAAAGTTGTGATACCTTCTAGTGAAGAGAAAAAATATGCCAATACAGAGCAAGAAACAGCAAACTTGGTTACAGATAAACAAGCCGAAGCTGTACAAGAAGTGGAAGCAGAAGTATCACCAGGGGAAGGCTCCATTCAAGATGATGGGTTTTCAACCATACAAGAAATAACTGAGGAGGAAGTAGAAGAAAAAACTCAAGAAGTTATTGAAGATGTACAAGGGTTTGCCATTGGAAGAGAACTGCCAGAAAATGTAGAGAAACTTGTTTCTTTTATGGAGGAGACTGGTGGTAACATGGAAGACTATGTAAGATTAAATGCTGACTATAGCAATGTAGATAGCGATACTCTACTAAGAGAGTATTATACCAAAAGTAAACCTCACTTAGACGCTGAGGAAATATCCTTTCTGATAGAAGATAACTTCTCGTATGATGAAGATATTGATGATGAAAGAGAAGTTCGCAAGAAGAAGCTTGCGTTTAAAGAAGAGGTTGCAGAAGCTGAAGGGTTTTTGGATGACTTAAAGGGTAAATATTACGATGAAATCAAGTTGAGGCCAGGCGTAACCCAAGAGCAGAAGAAAGCTACAGACTTCTTTAATCGATATAATGAAGAGCAAAGTTTAGCGGGGCAAAAAAGGGAAAGGTTTAAGAAGGCTACATCTAATCTTTTAAACGATGATTTCAAAGGTTTTGATTTCAACATCGGAGAAAAGAAATTTAGATATGGTATTAATAACCCAACTAAGGTTGCTGCGGATCAATCTAATTTAACTGATTTTGTCGGAAAGTTTCTGGATAATGGAGAGGTTGAAGACCATAAGGGTTATCATAAAGCTATGTATGCTGCTTCAAATGTAGACAAGATTGCTACTCATTTTTACGAACAAGGTAAAGCTGACGCTGTCAAGGATGTGGTGAATAGTTCAAAGAACATTTCAGACAAGCCTAGACAGACTGCCGATGACAGTGTTTTTATTAATGGGTTAAAAGTTAAGGCTATAACTGGGGTAGATTCTTCTAAGTTAAGAATTAAGAAAAAACAATTTTAAAAATTAAAAAAGAAAAAAATGGGACAATTTGGAACAAATGATCCACTAGGCGCATTTAGCCTAAGACCGATGCCAACTAAAACAACTTTGGCATCAAATTATTTAAACTTTGCTGACGGAAGCGGAAACGATTTTGCACAGCAGTATTTACCAGAAATTTATGAAGCTGAAGTAGAGCGATACGGAAACAGAACTTTATCTGGATTCTTGCGTATGGTTGGTGCTGAGATGCCAATGACTTCTGATCAAGTTATATGGTCTGAGCAAAACAGGTTACATATCGGATATGAGAACGGAGCAGGAAACTTAAGTGTTGTACTTAGTGGTGCTGCAACAGCGGCTGGTTCAACAATTACTTTAGGTGCTGGACATAACATGTCAGTAAGAGTAGGTAACACTGTTGTTATCGCTGATGCTGCTACTGGACTTGTAACATTAAAATGTTATGTATCTGCTGTAACCGCTACTACATTCACAGTATTATCTTATACTACTGCTAATTTGACTAGTATTGCAAATGGAGCTGTAAACTTATTCGTTTATGGGTCTGAATTTGGTAAAGGTACAGACGGAATGACTGGTTCTCTTGAGGCTTCATTTACGCAGTTTAACAACAAGCCGATTATCATTAAGGATTCTTATGAAATAAGTGGTTCTGATGCTGCTCAAATTGGTTGGGTTGAAGTTGCTGCTGAAGACGGAACATCTGGATACCTATGGTATTTGAAATCAGAAGGCGAAACTCGTCTACGTTTTCAAGATTACCTAGAGATGGCTGTTGTTGAAGGTGAAACTGCTACTGCCGCTTCTGGTGTTGTTAGTCAGGTTGCTTTAGGAACAGGAATTACAACTGCTGGTACTGAAGGGTTATTTGCTGCAATTACTGCAAGAGGTAACGTATACCAAAATTATGCAAACGGAACTGGAACAGGTGGTGCTGGAGCTAGAAGTGCTTTAGGGGACTTTGATTTAATTTTGCAAAATCTTGACAAGCAAGGGGCTATTGAAGAGAATATGTTATTCTTAGATAGAGCTACATCTTTGGACTTTGATGATATGTTAGCTGCTCAGAACTCTTATGGTGCTGGTGGTACTTCTTACGGGGTGTTTGAAAACTCTGAAGAGATGGCATTGAACTTAGGATTCGATGGTTTTAGAAGGGGTTCTTATGACTTCTACAAGACTGATTGGAAATATTTGAACGATGCTACTACTCGTGGTATGATTGATAACATTAAAGGTGTTATGGTTCCTGCTGGAACAAGCACAGTGTACGATCAAATGCTAGGAACTAACATCAGACGACCATTTCTACATGTACGATACAGAGCTTCTGAAGCTGATGACCGTAGAATGAAGTCTTGGATTACTGGTTCTGTTGGTGGAGCAGCTACTTCTACTTTTGATAAGATGGAAGTAAGTTTCTTATCTGAGAGATGTTTAGTAACTCAAGCAGCTAATAACTTCGTGTTATTCACAGCAGCTTAATTATAAGCAATAAATATTACTTGGGGTCGCAAATTGCGGCCCCTGGTTTTATTTTTTTATCTATTTATTATATTATATTTTATGAAAACAAAAGAAAAAACAAAAGACACTTGGGAAGTGAAGGACAGAAGATACTATCTTTCTCACGATAAAAGCCCACTAACAATGACATTAGCTAGTAAGCACTCAGAATTACATCCTATGATGTATTTTGACGAGGAGCTAGGATATGAAAGAGAATTAAGGTACGCTACAAATCAATTATCAACATTTGTAGATGAGCAAAAAGGCCCTGTAACTCTTGCCCATATTGTGTTTATACAAGGAGTATTAATGGTTCCTAAGAACAAGCAAAACTTACAAAAGCTATTATCTTTATATCACCCTCAGAGAGGTTTAACGTATAAAGAACAAGATGAGGTTGCAAACGCTGTAAATCAGCTAGATGACATTCAGCTTGAAATAGAAGCTTTAAATCTTGCTAACACACTTGAAGTAGACCACGCTGAGGCAATTCTAAGAACTGAATTAGGTAGTGCTGTATCTGCAATGAGCAGCAAAGAACTTAAGAGGGATTTAATGCTTTTAGCAAAAAGTAACCCAGCTTTATTTATAAGCCTAGCGCAAGACGAAAACGTTGAGCTTAGAAGCTTTGGTATTAGAGCAGCGGAATCTGGCATAATATCTTTATCTGATGACCAAAAAACATTCAAATGGGCAGTCAATGGAAGAAAGCTAATGGAGGTTCCTTTTGATGAGCACCCTTACTCAGCATTAGCTAGTTGGTTTAAGACTGACGAAGGAATGCTAGTATACAAAAGTATAGAGAAAAAGTTCTCTTAATATGTAACTATAATTTATGATGGTAGGCTGACTTAATGTTGGCCTACCTTTATAAATAAAACAAAAAAAAATATGGCAATAAATGTGAATACGGTATATAAGACTGTATTGTTAATACTCAACAAGGAAGAAAGGGGATATGTAACCCCAGACGAGTTTAATAAAATTGCTACTCAAGTTCAACTAGAAATATTTGAACAATATGGTGAGGACTTAAACCAGCAACTACGTATACCTCAGACAGATACGGATTATGCAGATAGAGTTGCTGCTATTGATGAGCACCTTTCTATATTTAAAACATCAGGCGCAACTGCTTATGTAGCTGCCGCATCACCAGCACCCGCTTATTTTACATTGCCTACTACAGATGTATTCGGTAATACTGTAGAACTTTACAGGTTAGGTGTTGTTAATTATAAAGATCAAGTCGAACTCCAAAGACTTCAAAGAATGGATTTTTATAACATTCAAAAATCTCCATTAACAAAATCAACAGAGACGTTCCCAACTTACCTATTAGAAAATGAAAGGCTAATTGTAAAGCCTGATACTATTACTAGTAATATTAACTGTGATTTCTTAAGAAAGCCATTAGACCCTAAATGGGGATTTACAATCGGAGCCGTTGGACAATACGTTTATGATACCTCAATATCAACGCAGATAGAGTTAGACGTATCGGAACAGACAAGTTTTATATTAAAAACTTTATTCTACTTCGGTGTTGTAGTAAAAGACCCTCAAATTATTCAAGTTGCTGCTTCTCAAATCCAGCAAGAAGAAAACAACTCAAAAAGATAAGATATGCCAAATCCAAATGGTGGTTTAATAACCGAAACTAATGCTCAGTATTACTCAGGTCAGCAAGGCTTTATAGGTGATGCTGCTACAAAATCGTTTGTTTGTAATTTTAATACAGACTTAGCTAATGCTGTTGTTGGGGCTTCTAATGCAAACTATACGGTAACTGTAAGTGGTCTCGCACCTGGTGCATTTACTATGACAAACAACACCATAACATTTGGTACTGCTCCTATTGCTAATTCAATAATATTAGTTACACTAAGTGTTAACGCACTAAGGTCTAACTATGGTGGTTATCAATACAGTAGCCTTAATGACATAATCAATAACTTTATGGTTGCATATGTTGGTGCTGGCAAGCTTATACCTAGCGTTAAAAGAACTGACATTATATTCCATGCTAAACGTGGTATGCAAGAGTTTAGCTACGATACACTTAAAAGCATTAAGTCTCAAGAGCTTACAATGTCACCTAGCTTAACAGCGGTAATACCTCAAGATTACGTTAACTACGTTAGGCTATCTTGGATAGATAACTTAGGAGTTAAAAGAATAATATACCCAAATAATAACTTAACAATAAACCCAGCCGAGGCAATAATACAAGACAATAAAGGTCTTCCAGTACAAGATGGATTTGGTGAAAATCTAGAATCTGATCCACCTGAGACAGTGCAAAAGTGGCGAAAGGCTAATGCTAGTATAATATCGGGAACATTTAGTAATACGCAGTTAAATCAAGGATTTGATTTTGATAGAGACTATTTAGGAGATAGCTTCTGGGGTGGTGTTAACGGACAGAGATATGGTTTGGATCCTCAACTAACACAAAGAAATGGTTGGTTTGGTATTGACGAGGTTAGGGGAGTCTTCACATTCTCAAGTAACTTAAAGGACGTTATGATAACCATAGAGTACATCTCTGATGGTTTAGCGTATGATTTGGATACTAGGGTTCCAAAGATGATAGAAGACGCTATGTATAGCCACATAAGCCATGCAATAATAGCCAGTCGAATTAATCAACCAGAGTATGTGGTTAGCAGATTGAAACGAGAACGTAGTGCAAAGCTTAGAAATGCAAAAATAAGATTGTCTAATATAAAGCTTGGTGAAATAGTACAGGTGATGAGAGGCAAATCTAAATGGATAAAATCATAATATATGCCACAAGCTAATAATCAATTTACAGGTTCTAAGATGAATAAGGATCTTAGCCCAAGGCTAGTTCCTAACACGCAATACATAGACGCTAGAAACGCTACGGTATTAAACTCTGAAGGTGGAGAATCTGGGTTACTTCAAAATACTGAAGGAAACACCTTGTTAACTAATCTTAATTTAACTGGAGAGAACTTAGAAATAATTGGATTATTTTCCGATAAGGTGCTGGATAGAATGTTTTTGTTTGTAACAAACTGGAACGACCCGTCATCTAATGAATCATCAAGCTTTGCATCGCCACAGTCTAGTCATTACATATGCATGTATGACATTAAGACAAGTTCTGCAACTACCTTAGTATCAGGTAATTTCTTAAATTTTAGTAAAACAAATACTATACTTGGCATAAACCTATTAGAGGATTTATTGTTTTTTACGGATGACAGAAACCAGCCTAGAAAAATAAATATTGATTCTGCGATATCAGACCCTACTTATTACACAGAGGAAGCTAATATTTCAGTATTAAGATACTTTCCTTGGAATGCCCCTCGATTATCTAAGAATATATTATCTCCAAACGAAACAGAAAAGTACCCTTTAGAGGTAAGGAGTGAACTTTTAATAACGACACAGCCACTTGTAATTGGTAGATCTACTGGAATGGACATTGTACGGGTTGGGACTCAGGGGTGGACAACTAGCGGTAGTGGCGTGGGAGCTTATGTATCCATAACCATAGAAGGAGCTTCTCCAAATCAATATATTTCTAATGTATTTGTTAGCGATTGGGACGGGATAACACTTTCTCGTATTACTGGAGGTAATGGCTTTAATATTGGAGATACTATAACTATAAGTAGTCCTTGGACAGGGGTTGCTTCATCTTCGGGAGATATAGTACTTACCATTGGAAGCCAGAATATAGCTCAGACACCAACAATGAAGGACGTTGTGAGTACTAACCTTCCAGGAGCAATAGAGAGAATAGTTGCCAAAAATCTTAGCACAACAACCTTTAGTTGTGGCGCACCAGTAAAGAGGGGTGTGGGTGTATGGACTTCTACAGCGAGTGGTGCTCTTGACACACCCAGACCTATATTACTAACGCAATTTAGTCAAGGAGTCAGTAGTTTAAATTTTGGGTATCAAAAAGGTTCTAGTCCAAATGCTACCGAAGGTACTGGTCTAGAGATAGCTGTTAGCATTAAAACCAATGATTATACCGTAGATGTTGTTTCCTCTGGAAACAATTACTCATCTAATCAAGAGTTAAAAATTAATTCAGCAGGAGCAAAAGGTGGAACAGGACAATCTGGTAATGGCCCTATCCCTGGATTAACTAATGATATAATATTAAATCTAGACACATCAAAACTAGAAGTGCTGCCAGCAAATTCTTTTGTTGGTACTATAATTACTGGAGGTGGTAAGAAACTATCTGATAACGTTAAGATAACGGATAATACACCTGGAGCTTCAGGTGATTCTGTAATAACTCACACTCAGCTATTCGACTTTACTGATGGAAACCTCTTAACGTTTGGTGCTAACCCCCTTTATGATTCTACATTCGAGGGTGATACTGAATTTTTAACTGAAAAATTTGTAAGGTTTAGCTATAGGTTTAAGTTTGATGATAATCAATACTCCTTAATAGCCCCATTTACACAAGCAGCATTCATACCAAGGCAAGACGGATACTTTACAGAGGACTTTATTCCTGAAAACATAGACGATGTTGAAGCTAATTCTGATGAAAACAGGGCAATAAAAAGCACAATAATAGAGTTCTTTGAGAACAAAGTAAATGAGGTTGGTATTACCATAGATATGCCAGATGGTGTTTCCACGCCAGCAGACTTATATGACAAGCTTAAGGTTGTTGAGATAGATATCTTATATAAAGATGCGGACGAGGCTAATATAAAGGTAATAGACACGATAACAAAGGATGAACTTATAGGTCTACAAACAAATCAATACATATATACCTATAACTCTGCAATGCCTATAAGGACATTACGAGATATAGACTTCACTAGAGTAGCCGACAAGGCTCCTATTAGAGCTAAGGCACAGGAAGTTGCAGGTAGTAGGGTTATGTATGGTAATTACCTAGCAAGGACAGCGAGACCAACTAAATTGGACTATACTATTTCTGCTGGAGAAAAACAAATTTACGGAACATATAATTCCTTTAATCAGGTACAGTACCCTAATCATAACCTAAAACAAAACAGGTCATATGAGGTAGGTGTAGTGCTGGTTGATAGATACGGTAGGCAGTCTGATGTTATAACATCCGATAATTCAACTGTGTTTAATAACTATAGACAGAACAGAATCGGTATAAAATCTTATTTAGGGGATTCGTTAAAGATAAATTGGAAATCAGCGATACCTTCTGTTATAGACAGCGAGGGATATATGGGGTTATACAGCCCTACAAACCCTCTAGGGTGGTATAGCTACAAGGTTGTAGTGAAGCAAAGTGCTCAAGATTATTACAACGTATACCTGCCTACAATATTAAACAGTAGACCTCAGCCTGATGTATTAAGCATTAATATTGAAGCAATAACAAATACGCCTAATGAAAATAAATCGTTCTTTACATTGTCTAATGATTCGGAGCCTATATCTGAGATATGGATAGGATCGGAACTGCAAGGTACAAACACCACTATAGGAACGAGTTCATCAGCAACTCTAGGCATTTTAGATCCAAGTGGTAAAAGCGGGGTTTTTAATAATCCCGATGATTACGCTGTCGGCACAGGCTGGGCTACCCTTAGTATCTCTGATAAAAAAATTGAGACGAGTGATGACATAGCCTTTATAACATTATTAGGTGATAACATAAATAAAGTACCTAGAGAATTATCGACATCAGCCTCTCAAGATTTAATCTTTCCTAGTTCGGTTAAGCTATATGGTAGGGTGTGGAATAATAGGTATTACAATGACGCTAATTCAAGTCGGCAATACTTTCCTGTTTTAAATGCAGGCCCAGACAGCGTAAGCAACATCAGTTTATTAAACGTATCTAGCGGAGCCGATGACTTGGTAGGTAGCCCTGCATATATATCTCCATACTACACTGTTCCTAATGTTAGATTAAGAGGTGGCAGTCCTTACATAGGAACCGTTAACACTCAGGCAACCATAGGAGCCTATGGGGGAAATAGTGCACCTCAAGTTTCATTCAAGAAATTAAGGTTAAATGTATATGAAACAACTCCATTTGAATCTAATATTGATATTTACTACGAGTCTAGTTCAAGTGGGATTATATCACAACTAAACGATTATATTAATCAAGATTCAGATGTCAATATACCTGCGTTGATTTCAGACTGGTCTTGGGAGTTAAACGAAAGTAACTTTTCAACTATCGCAGATCCTTATTATGTAAATAAAGACTTTTTTGACGTAAAAAATAGTAACGGCAGGAGTATAGTTGGAGTAGACCTTAAGGGAGAAATAGTTAAAGTTGTAGATGGTAATGGTAATATACTATCAAACACCTCCTACTTTAAGTTAGACAGAAATATTACCGTTGGTACTGACCAGTATAAGTTTAAATTAAAGTTAGCAGTAGGTAGAAATTTTGTATATGATAGCAATTCTTATAGAAGGGATAAGTATACTTTTACTTTTAGATTTACGAATAATATAACAGGCGTATCTAACGATATAACAACAACAGAGGCTAATGAGTTAGACAATAACACACCTAGCTATACCGCTATACCTAATCCGTTGCCTATAAATCCTTCAGAGTTTACTGGAAATGGTTATAAGACTATTTACAATCTAGACGGTAAAAATGGTACGGCAAATACGATTAACTCTAGTTTATTTAAGAAAGGGTTAATATGGAATATTCTTAGCCTTGAGTTTAAATGGGTGGGTAATAATAACACTTGGCTAGGATATTCTCCTACTATAGGTGAATTTGGTAAATCTGCTAATTTTCGTACGACTGGCTGGATTCAATTTTCAGGAGTAGGTGGAGCTATAGCAAGAGAAAGCTTAATATACAATGAGGAGTTTGTGTGCTTGAATGTTAACGCTGCTTTAATAGGGGGCGATGTATCAAAACCTCAAACGGGACTATACGACTACACATTAAGGACAAACACTGAGTTTAGGGCTAAGTTGGAATTAACTGATGCTACTGGTTTTAATGGTAACCTTAGCACTTATACAACAATATATTTTACATTGCTTAAAAATTAAACTATAATGTCGACAATAAGAGAAATAACATACTTCAATTCCTTTATAGTTAAAAATCTAGTTGAGTCAAATGATGGTGAACCTGGAGGGGGTAAAGCAGTGTGGCCTGGTCTACCTTGGAATCCTAACGGATATCCTAGCTTCCCTAATCTTGTATCAACTGATGTTTATCCAAGCGGTGAGGATGATGTGTATATGTGGTACATAGAGGAGTCTAGAATACGAGGAGGTTACAACAACGACCAGGTTGACTTAGGCGTTAGGGCATTTACACAAGAAACTACTGATGATGAATTAATATTAAGTAACGGAATAATTTATTCTGGTCTTTATAATTCTACAACTGGATTTAACGATACTAATGTATTTTCCGTATCGGAATCAATTGAGAAGCAATTAGACCCTAAGTATGGTGGAATACAGAAGCTATACGCATCAGACACAAACCTTATGATTTTTCAAAACGATAAGGTGAGTAATGCATTGGTAGATAAAGATGCAATATACACAGGCGATGGTAGGGCAATAGAAACAGCGTCTAATCTTGTGTTGGGTAATATTAATCAATACGCTGGTGAATACGGAATTAGTAATAATCCAGAATCATTTGCATTTAAGGGTAACAGGATATATTTCTCAGACAAGAACAGGGGATCGGTAATGAGACTATCAACGGATGGACTTACTGAGATAAGCATGTATGGTATGCGTGACTACTTTAGGGACAAGCTTTCAGTTATATCTGAAGAGTCGGAGCTTAGTAGCTTACTGCCATTAACGGTAAGGGCTGGAACATATTCTAGTGGTGGTATAGGAGGGGTAAACCCTTTTCCTACGGACTCTTTGATAGTACAGGACTTAGGTACTGGCTTGGTTAGCTCATTAGAGTTAGGAATGCAGTTCTCGTCATCCATATATGGCAATAGCGGGGTATATGTTTATTCAAAACAGGATGTAGGAGGGTTGACTGGGGCTTTAACTATAACTAATAATGTAACTGGATTAGGTGGAGGTAATACGTCATACACGCTTACCGAAGGTTCTGGAGGGTTTACTACATCTCGTGGGTCTAGCGGGCAAGGTTCAGCCACACTTGTTGTGGTAGTTAATAGTGGTACGGTAGCAAGTGTAACGGTAACTATTGCGGGTTCGGCTTATTCAGCAGGCGATGTTATATCCATCAGCACTGATAATATAGGAGGTTTAAGTGGGTCTATTGATTTTGTTACGATTACAATACTAGAATCTAATTTAACAAACATTTCCACAACATCCAAGAGGGTGACGTTTGACCGAACTTTAACATTACCTACGGGGGTAACACCCGCAACAGAGGCATTTAGTTTTTATAAATTGATTAACGATAGGATTGTTGGTGGTTACGATAACTATTACGATAACTACGTTATATCGATTCAAGATGGTGCGACTGGATTGTACGATACGCTTTCATTTTCTGACACGGTAAATGGCTGGACTAGCCTTTGGGATTACAAGCCATCGTTTATGGATACGATTAATAATATATATTATTCTATTGAAGGTGGGAATGTATGGAAACATTACAATGAATCTGTAATTAATAATAGAGGGTACTTGTATGGAACTTATTATCCTACATCAGTGCAATTATCGTTCAACCCTAATGCCTCAATATCTAAAAACTTTAATACGATTAATTATGAGGGGACTAGCGGATGGCAAGTTGATCACTTCTTGTCTGACAAAACAGGCCCGACATTAATAAACTCGCAAACAAATAATTATAAGGATGAATCATCCTTTATATATAGTTATGATGAGGGTGTATATACTGAAGGTGGTGTCACTTATAGGGTTGGATTTAACAGGAAAGAAAATAAATATGTAGCCAACTTGATAAACAAAGGCGTATTGATTAGCGGTAGCAACGAAAACGTTTCGTTTGGTCAACCTGGACAAGTAGTACCTGGTATTAGTATGAGTGGTATAAAAGGGTTCTTTGCTACAGTAAAACTTAGCACTGATAATACCACTGATTTAGGGGGTCTGAAGACTCTATTTGCTGTATCTTCGAACTTCGTCAAATCTTAATCAAATGAAATTACAAAAAATAAATAAAGAAATAAAGGCTCTGCAAAACTTTATAGTATCCAACAATGATAAAGAAGGATTTTATGGTGATGGGAAAAGCATTGCTGAATCGCCAGACGTTCCTATAAAGCATAGCTTCGCTGACCAGATATATGTCAGGCAAATGAATATGAAGGCCGACCAAGTCATTGTAGGTGCAATTCACAACCACCAACATGTATGGTTTTTATTGACTGGACATGTATCAATCAATAATAATGGTGAGGTTATAGATTATGTAGCACCTTGCTACACAGTGTCTGAACCAGGCTCAAAGAGGGTTATATACGCACACGAAGATTCTATATTTGTTAACGTACATAAGAATCCTCTAAACGTAAAAGATATAAAGCAATTAGAGGAAGAAATAGTTTCTATGAACATAGAAGAATTTAATAAAAAAAATAAGTAAAATGGCATTTATATTAGTAGGATTAGGTATTGGCGCAGCAGCGAAGATAACTGGTGCAATAGTAAGCTCTTCTAGGGCTAAAAAGCGTTTAAAGGAAGCGGAAAGTAATAAGAAAAACGCTCAAAATAGATTGAATGCGTTAGAGGCTGACAGGCAAGCTATTGTGAACCCTTTTGCTGCCGCTAAAGATTTATCTGGAGACATTTCGAATCCATACGCTAACCTAACTGTAGCAACTGGTGCTGCTGAAATACAAATGCAACAGTCTGACGCTGCACTAGCAAACACCTTAGACACCTTAAGAGCCACAGGAGCTGGGGCAGGTGGTGCAACCGCATTAGCGAAGGCGGCATTACAAAGCAAGAAGGGTGTAGCCGCTAACATAGAGCAACAAGAAGTTCAGAATCAGAAGCTTGCGGCTCAAGGAGAAGTTAATCTACAAACTCAGGTTCTTTCCGAAAAAAGAAGAATGCAACAAGCTGACGCTGAGGGAAGGAAGTTTGTTTATGACGAGAAAGAAAGTAGAGAGATGGCTGCAATGGATAGAGCACAGAATAATATTGACCAAGCTGACGCTGACTTCAGACAATCCAGGGCTGATAAAGACCAAGCACTAGATGATTCTATCTCATTCATAGGGGACGCAGGAATGGCTTATGGTATATCGCAACTACCTACCCCAGGCGGTGATAATGATGATGATGATGATGATGATGATGATAATGATAATGATGATGATCAACAAAAGAGCATAAGTATCAAAAAATAATAAAGAAAATACATATATAAAACATGGGAACCTATTCTAATCCATCATTACAGAAAAGTATTTCAAGCGTTAGGCCGAGTACTAATTCTAGTTCAGTAGACCAAGGCTTGGCGGCTATGATAACGAATCGTCAGAATGCAATAGCGGCTAATGAACAAAGAAATGAAACTAATTGGAAACTACGCCAGACAGCATTAGATGATGTTGCTACAGATAAACAGACCCTTATAGATGCAGGTAAAAAGAGCAAAATTAATATGGAATCCCTTAATGTTGCTTCAAAGCAAATAATGAAGGATTATGCGGATACTAAGATTAGGTTAGCTCAGGCTACATCTAAGTATGATGGGTACGAAAAGGATGAGGCTTTTGTTAGGAATACAAAGTTAATGCTGGATAATATCGGAGATACCTTCGGTACTATGAACTACACCGTTAACAAATACAACGAAACACTAAACTCCAAAGGAGCTGGTGCGGGTGGTGGTCAGATAGACATGTCTTCAGTAGATTCAGGGTTCTTGGCTATGATGGAAATATCAAAGCCTGGCAATGGTATAAGTGGGGAAATCTCTTGGGATGCGGATTACGATGAAGAAAATGGCTGGACATGGAAGCAGGTAGCTAGAGGGGAATCTATAAGGCAAGCTAACCTAGCAAAGGGTATAGATAGCGATGTTTATGAGATGTCTTACGAGGCAAATGCGGAATTTGAGAGTAATAATGACAATAGCGATTATAATAGCCTTGTGTACAATACAGTTCCAGAGGTTCTTGATAAGAATACAATAGAAACCTTAGTAGATTTAAAGGTAACCAATAAGGACGGTAAGATTTTAGATGACTATAAGATTGAGGGTACGGAAACTAGAAATGGTGAAGTATTTAAAACCAAAAGCACTAATGTGCGTGAGTTATATGGAAGGGTAAAGGTTGCCGCAGATGGTAAGGTTGCGGGTATATCTGCTGGAACGGATGACGTTGTTGCGTCCTCAATGAGGGCATATGTTGGTAGAGGATTAGAGGAGGAGACTATTAACGGAAAGAAGCAATTTATTTACTATAAACCTTCCTACAATAGCAACGGAACGCTAAAAAGAAAATCAGACGGGTCTATGCTAAAGGAGGAATCTAACAAGGTTATACTTGGTGATGATCAGCTAGGTGGTGGTCAGTTTATTAGGCGAAATATTAAGGAGAACGCTCAGAGGTTTGGGTTTAATGAGGAGCAGTTTAAGGAGTTTTCCGAATGGGCGCAGTATCAAACGGCTTATGAATTGGGTGCATTTACTCAAGATAAAGGGCAAATAGATTCGGGAGCTACTAACCGACTAAGGGCTGATAGAGCTGCTGCTATTAGTAGAAATAAAGCAAACGCAGGTAAGTTTAATACAAGCCAAGTAATTGATAATGCCGTGGCAGGGTATAACGAAGCTATGGGAATGGGTAACACTGAAGGGGCTGTGTCAGCCTTAAACTCTATGAATGGCTTAAATGGTCTCATTGTAGTGCCTGACTCAAACGATAGTAAACTTATAAATGTATATGAGGAAACTGGTACTGGAAAAAACAAGACAGAGAGTCCTGTAGGATCATATGATGTGACTACTGACATGCAAGAAATATATAATATTTTTGATTCTAAAAAAGTTTCTAAAGAAGACCCCACTAAGACTAGCCAAAGTAAAAAAATAAATAAACTTGTTGAATCACTAATTCCGATTAGTGATGAATACGAAGATATTGAAGATGATGAAGACTTTAAGGAATGGTTCAGTGAAAAGCAATTAGATGATTTAGGTATCGAGTTGAGTGAGGATATACTTGGCTACAATACAATAACAGTAACGAAAGATGGAAAAGAAATACTTAACTTTGATCCTAAAGAAAAAGAAGGGAAAGCTAAGTGGGAAGAAATGGTAAGAGGCTTGGTAGGTGAAAAATCATCAACCAATAGCGGTAATAAAGGCACAAGCAGTAAAGTTGAAACAGGTAAATTCGGTTAAAAATATATTATGAACGAAGAAATTTTAATGAATATTTGGAAGGACTTGTCTTCTAATAATTTAACAGACTCTGAATTTGACTCATGGAAAACAAACATCAGTGAGAATAAAGAAGTACAGAATAATGTACACAACTATTTAGTTGATAAAAAATTAACCGATAGCGACCTTGATACTTGGAAGGCTAACGTACTAGGTGATGGTAGTCTAGCAAAGATGGATGCTGTTGCGGTAGAGGATGCGGCCACACCAGCAGATACGGATTTAGCATCGGAGGGTGGTTCATCGGAATCACAAGAAGAAGACACTCTTGTTGAAAGGGTTTTTGGAAAGAATGAAGTTACCGATACTCTAGGAGATTTATGGAGAGCAGGGGTACAGGGTGTAGCACAATCAGCAGCCGTAGACCCATCAATGGATTTAATGACTTCTGGAGCAGACGCTTCGGTTGATGAAATATATAAATACATAAGAGTAAATGAGGAGTTAAGTAAAAACCAAAAGATTCAAGATGAAATGGCATCATGGGATAAAGATGTTGACAAGAATGGTGGAGGAGCTTATGGTATTCTGATGGCAACAATAAATAACCCTGGAATTGCAATACCAGTAATGGTAAGCTCGATGGCTACAATGGTTGGCTCTCTTCAATCAGAGCAAGCAGTCGCTTCTACTGCTGTAGGTGCTGGGCTTGGTGGTGCTGCTGGGCTTTCTGGTGCAATACTTGCCCCTGCAACGGTTCCTATAGGAATGGCTGTTGGAGGATTTGCTGCATTATCTGGTACTATGGAGGCGGCATTAACATTCAATGAACTCCTTCAAGAAGAAATAGGTGGAGTACTTACTCCTGAAAAAGTTAAGATGGTTTTAAGCGACCCAGAAAAACTTTCTACTTTAAGACAAAAAGCAATTGCTAGAGGTGCTGTAATTTCTGCTGTAGATTTTATATCAGCAGGGGTCGCAGGTAAACTTACAGGCACTGTTCTTAAAAAAGCAGTACCATTAGGAACAAGTATTGCATCTAGGGCAGCTATAAAAACTGCGGGTGTTGCTGGTGGTGTACTAATAGAGGGTGCTGGTGGAGGCATTGGTGAAGCTAGTGCTAGGGCTGTAATAGGCCAAGAAATGGACGCTAAAGATATAGCTCTTGAGGTAATTGGGGAATTTGGTGGAGCAGGAATTAGTGTAGTTCCTGCCGCTTATAATAACCTAAAGACTGTAAGTGGAAGAGTTAAAGCAAACAAAACCGCTACGGAAGGGGGATATAAAAACGCATCATCCGTATTCGATCCTAACACAGACATTGACGAAACAACTATAACACTTGCGTCTAACAAAAACACATCAAACCTTGTTGACGAGCAGGTTGAAATAGAGGTCGCTAACGGAAGAATGACTCAAGAGGAATCTAATGCTATAAAAGAAAACTTTAGAAGCACTCAAGGTGCTGTAAATACAGCCAATAAAATAGATAGACTAACCTCAGAAAATAAACCAGAGGCGGTAAAGCTTTTAATTGAAGAGGCAAAGTTAAAAGATAAAATAAAAGACGTTGATAACGTTTCGTTAACTAAAACAGAGGCGGTAAGACTTAAAGAAGTTCAAACCAATTTAGAGAATATTGGAAACCCTTCAGAGGTAATCGAGGATAAGGAAGTAATAATTAAACCAGAAAAATACACAACACCAACCGAGGAGAGATTTGGTTCTATAAATAGGGCTGATAAAAAGGGAGTTATAAACTTATCTGAATCAGAATTTAATGAAGAAATAGCTAAATTTGAAGAATCAAAACGAGACACCGAAACCGAAGTTAGAGACGAAACAATTGAGCAACCTGCAACAGATGTGCCAAGCATTAGACAGGATAATAAGCAAGAAGTAGAAGATTTAAGAGCAGAAGAGCAAGTAGAACTACTTGAGGCTATTCCTAACTCTGAGAACTATTTAACAGATGGTAAGGTTGATAAAGAAAAGATAACTAACCCTGAAGATATAGCTAAGTTTGAGGAAATATACGAGAGGTATGATGGGCCGATATCTTCTTTATTAGAAGCCGATACTACCGAGGAATCTTCGGTGGTTGAAATCCAAGAAACGCCAATAAAAGAAACTGGAGAAACTAAGGTAGATACAGAAAATAAGATAACAGAGTTACAGGAAGACATAGAGTTTGCAGAAATAGACATTAAGGACAAAGCCAAAAGCACGGAGTCTAGTATTGCAGAAGTAAATAAAGACAAAACTTTATCTAGTAAAGCAAAAAAAGAAAAGATAAACAGTCTTAATTTAGAGTTAGAGAGCTTCAAGAAAGAGCAGTCTGATATAATAAACTCAAAGCAGGGTGAAATATCATCAATAGAAACCCCTGTTATTAAAACTAAAAAGAAACCTACAAAACCTTTAACTCCTGTTCAACAAGCTGGGAGAAGCAAGCTTAAGCAGAGGATTCTTAATCAAGCAGATAACGCAAGAAAGGCATTGGCAAAGATAGCTCCTAATGTTGCTATTGTAGTATACGATACAGAAGATGAGTATTATGCTAATACTATGGCAGAAGGTAAGTCAAAGGGGGAGTATAGCGGTAATGTGATAAGAGTAAACCTTGAGATAGCAAATCTAAAAACTGTAGCCCACGAAGTATTTCATGCCTTATTATTAAAGGATGGAATAAATGACGATACAGCACAGAAGATTACGTCTAATATGCTTAAGTCTGTTAAGAAGGTTGCATCCCCAAAATTACTTAAGGAGCTTAATGATTTTGCTGAAATATACAAAGAAACTCCTACTCTTCAATCAGAAGAAAGCATCGCACAGCTTTTTGGTATACTAGCAGAGAACTACGAATCGTCTCCGCAATCACTTAAAGACCTAATAAACAATTGGTTAAATAAGTTGGCTAAGTCACTTAATGTTCCAGTAGAGAATATACTAGGTAGCGATAAGGATGTGTTAGATTTTCTAAATATTGTATCCGCAAAGGTAGCTTCTGGTGAGGTTGTTGAGCAGTCTGATATAGAGATACTTGAAAATGAAGAGCAGGGTGAGTCAGGAGAGGTTGGTACTCTTATTATTCCTAGACAACAAATTGATGTTATAGATTCTAAAAACGCAAAAAACGACCCAAGAAAATGGATTAGGGATTTAGTTGATAATATAGATTTGATTAATATTGAAGGAATTAATTTTGTTACGAATATGTATGATTACACTAATGCTGGTGTTACAGAATTAGGTAATGGATATAGTATAGACTTATTAGGAGGTAGAAATTATGTACCTCTTATGATGACAAAGAAAGGTAAGAAACTAGGAGATGTATCTAATCTAGCTGCATTTAACACTAAATCTCAAGCAGAAGGATTTATAAAAAATGCTATCGATGGTAAGGCAAATATGTTTGCTCCTCACGCAGGAACATTAAAAGATTCTTGGCAGTTTCAGCAACACATATTTGAGTCGTTGGTAAGCTTAGTTCTTGATAATAATATACTAACAAATAAGGAGATTATAAAATTATTTGATTCTAATCTTAGAAATGAATCTGCTAAAAAAACTTACGCTGCAAAAATTAAAAGCATAAAAGAGAAAGGATACTATATAAAGAAAGTAGAAGGTAAGGAGGTTAGGGTTACTAAAAAACCAAACAAACCTACTCAATTTTTGAGTGCTTTCAAAAAATTTAGAGATAAATCTGGACTTAATATAAGTAACCTTGATTCATTTGAGTCTGACCCAAAAGAATTAGTAAGGCTTTTAGATATTGAAAATAATTTCTCGCCTGATTTAAGAAAATCTTTTAACGGAAAAATAGCATCTAATAAGAAGTTTCAAAAAGCTATTGGTGTTAAAAATTTAAAAGAGTTTTATCAAAGAATAATGGATCCTTTAAATGAAGGAGTTGTTGGTGGGGAGCTTATGACTTTTATTCAGTTTGACCCATCTACATTCGAAATTTCAAAGACAAACACAAAAGATATTGATCATCACCCTTCTTTTGGTTGGGTAGTGAGTGCTAAAATAGAAAAAATATTACAGCCTACTAAATTTTATAAGTCATACGATGTAACCGATAGCTACACTAAGCATAATAAAAAAGACGTAGTAGTATCTAGTAAATCTGATGAAGGATTTATAATTACAAATGTATCCTCAAGTGCAGGTGCTCAACCCAAGGTAGCTACTATAAAAACCCCCCAAACCCGCCAGCAGATTGTAGGAGAGAACGCAGAACTATCTCAAAACGTAAGAGGTAACCTTAGTGTTGCAAGACAAATGGAAACCGACAATAAAGACGCTAAAACTATTAGTATTGCAACAGGATGGGAACGTGGTGCTGATGGGAAGTGGAGGTATGAGATAGATGATATAGCCATCACTGGGGATGTCACGCCTTGGACTGTCGAATGGAAAGGTGAGGGGTATATAACTAAATTAAATGATTTAGTAAGTGGAGGGTTGATTGAAGCTTACCCACAATTAGAAAAGGTTACTGTTGTTAGGGGACTATCAGGGGCTAACTTTGGAACATTTGGTCAAATGTCTAAAACAAGGGAAGGTTGGGATATAAATCTTTCAGATAGAATTTTTAATGAGGATGTTGAGTTTGGAAAATCTGTATTAATACACGAAATACAACACATAATACAAGACATTGAGGGTTTTGCAAAAGGTGGTAGTCTGAAATCTGCTAAAGCATTAAAACAGTTTGCCGCAATGCCCCTTGGAATGAAAGCTATGAGTTTAATGAATAGGATTAAATCTATTCAGAAAGAGTATGGCGATAATGTTACATTATCATTTGGCTCTCACCCAGAATACAAAGAGTATAAAGGAAAGTTAGATAAATTAAACCAAGAAATAGACAAAACAGTAGATAAAATAAGAAAGGTAGATGAAAAATTTGACGGGTTATCAAATTTTGAAATATACAAAGCTCTTACAGGAGAAGTAGAAGCAAGGAATGTCCAAACAAGAATGAATATGACTCCTGAACAAAGGAGAGAAACAACACTACAAGAAACAGAAGATGTAGCAAGAGAAGACCAGATATTTTTTGAACAAGAAACCACAACCCCCCAAACCCGCCAGCAGCTACAAGAGGATTACACAATAAAAGATGTTATCGCTGAGTCGAAAAAAGACGGTCTTACAAGGGAAGAAACTTTAGATGTACTAAAAAACTTTGGGTTTACTAAGGAAGAAATAAGTAAGAACTTTAAGAAGGAAACTGTATCTATAGCTTCTGAGACTAAAGGACTTAGTATTACTGAAAGATTTAAGCAAGGGTTTGAGGAATTTATTGATGCAGTAAAAAACGATAAAAGAAAAGCAAGAGAAGTTTCCGCACAGAAACTAAGAGATGAGATAGCTAAAGTTAAGGAGTTATTTAGAGCCAAGATAAAGCAAGGTAAAGATGCTAGAGCCGATGTCATGAAAGAGATTGGGGTTATAATAAAAGAATCTGAGCTTAAGGGAGTATCTAATAGGACTGCAAAAAAGATAATGAAAAGCGTTAATGAGGCTAATGTAACTAATATGCAGAAGAAGATTAGCGATGTTATGGATGCTATCGGTAGAGACGTAGAAAGAGTGGCTATGAATGCTAGGATTAAAACTCTTAAGCTCGCTAAGTCTAAATTATCAAGGCTTGGAGATTTAAAAGAGCTTGAGGTTCCTGTACTAGCGGTGTTAAAGCTAAACCCTAAGCAACTATCAAAAGAAGCACTAAGAAAGTATGATAAAATCATAACAAGCCTATCAGGGGTAGAGACTAAGTATAGTGTAGATAATAGAAAGGTAATTAAAGAATTAGCTAACGCTGTTGTCGAATCTTTTAATAAAGATAACAATAAAGCTGAGGCTATTGCTGAAACAATAAACCAAAATCTTGACCTTAGCAAGACAAAGACAGAGAACTTAAAGCAAATGCTTAAGGATGGATTAATAACAGATTCTGAACTTGAAATTATAACAAGGTTTAAGGAACTTATAGGAAACTCAGTCAAGGAGGAGCTTACAATAGAGGAATTAGAGGAGAAGGCAGCGGAAAAAAGAGCAGAGGCAGTAGAGGATTTTGAGGTGGCTGTAGAAGAAGCACCAAAATTTTTAGATAATTTATCGGACGATGATAAGGCTGCGTTAAAGTTTGCAAAAACCCTTAAGGTAGAAGACCTTGATATGTTAAGCACTTCTCAAATAAACGCACTTACAAGGGGCGTTGAAATGCTTCAGGCTGGGTTTGTAACCACAAACTTAGTACAGTCTAAGTTGATTGTTGAGGCCAATAGAAATGAACAGGCAATTCCCTTATCAGAAATAAAGGAAAGCGGAGTTGTTGACAAATCAATATCGTCAGCTAAGGTAGCTGTAATTAATATGTTTAAGGGAAGAGGCAAGCTGGTTACATCCATACGGAATAGACTCAACTCAAGCCCACTTAAAAACATTGACCAAGTTCTTAGTGCTGGGGCTAAGAAGTTTAAGTCTACAATGATTTACGAGAATGTATTTAGACCTGTAAGTAGGGCGTTTGCAAGTGCAGAACAAATGATGTTAGACATAAATGCAGACCTAAAAAAAGCTAATGCAATTTTAGATATAAGTGCAAACAAGAGGTGGGTTCAGAAGGCTAAGATAATGATTTATCAAGTTCAACGAGAGTTTGAAAGCAATCCTGATAACGTTGAGATCAATGAAAATTCTGCAATAAAATGGATTAAAGCTACTATTAACGACCCTAATAATTTACTTTCAGATAGAGAGGTAGAGGCTTTAGAGAAGATTATGAAGGAGTTCTCTGTAAACGGAGAGATAGATTCCAAGAAGATGCTTGATAGCTTTACAGACAAGGAGAAGAAGCACTTAAAAATCGTAGATAATGTGTATAAGAAGATACAGCCTATGGTTATTGCAGATGCTAAAATGCAAGGCAAGGCTTTTGTTCTTAGAAAGAATTACGTTCACCTACCCAAGGTTAATAATACTGACACATCAATGAGTGAAAACCTTAATGATTTAGCTAATTCATTTAAGAACCCAGCCCTAAAAAATAAGGCTGCAACTCAAAGAACGGGTGGGGTTCACGCAATATCTTTTGACCCAGTGTTTAACGCTAACGCTATATCCAAGAAGGTTGTTATTAGCTACTACATGTATCCAACAATAAAGACCGCTAAGATAACCCTAAACGGACTTAAAAGAAAAGCGAATACTAAGTTTGAAAAGGAGCTTACCCTTGCACTGGAGGATATTTTTGATGGTATAGTTAGAAGCAAATACTCGCACCTATCTAGGAATAGGGCTTTTATTGAAAAAGCATTAGCTTTCTTAGGTAAGTCGGGTTATTTAGCTCAACTTGCAGGGCCAGTTAAGGCAGCGGTTGAATTAACCTCAAACATTACCCACGCTGTATTTGCAGACCCTGTATCATTCATGTCTGGAATAAAAGAGCTACAGTCTGTTCCAAGGGATATTATGGATGCAGCGTTTAAGGTCATACAAACCACGCATAAAGTAAGACTTAGCGGTGACCCTGGGTTAAGTGGCAAGGACATAGATAACAACCTTATCAATAGTAGCGAGAATATCTTTAAACAAGAAGAGATGACATCGGAATTTTTAGATAAGGCTAAGACTTTACTTGGATTTGCGAAGATACCTACGGATGCGATAATAAAGTTTAACGAGGGATTGATATCAAAGCCAGATACAATGGTCGCAAGACCTTTATTTGTTGGGGCGTTTAACAAGTCATTTGAAAATATGGCAGGTGAGAAACCTAACTGGACTAAAATTGCTAATGATCAATCATACAGAGATAAGTTTGCTGAGGCTATTGACCAAGCAGCAGCGGATGGAGATACCGCTGTAACAGATAACGCTGCATCTAACAACCCGTTTGATTCTATACCTAGGAATATCCTTGACAAGGATGCTACTGCAATCAAGCAAGCGGTTCAGATGATAAATGGATATATGAGTAGGTTTAGAACATTTGAATACTTCTCTGCGGTTAAAGCCGTACAGGGGTTGATGGGTAAGGGCGATATAACACGAGCACAGGGAGCTATGCTACTTACTGGTACTGTGGTTCGTTTATCTATGTATAAGATGGGTATTGACATGACATTCGCCATGATATTCTCAATGTTAGGTATTGACGAGGAGGAGGATGACTTAGATTTAGACAAGGATATAACTAGGAATGTTCTTGGTGCTGTAGTCACATTGGCGTTAGGTAGAAGTATGGGTAATATATCTCAGATGCCTATAAACTTTGGAACGGAATGGTTAAACAAAGAGTACGGAGAGGGAATAACACGAGAGGGAGAGTATAACGCCTATAAGGATGGTGTTGTATTCTCTAAAATACCTACGGAACTTAAGCCTCAAGATAATTTGATTGAGAAAATAGTGGTATCTTCATTAGGTTCGTATACCCCAGTAGTGAAGACAGCTATCAGAGGAGGTAAGTTAGCCACTAGGTCTATAACATCAAAGAAGGAATCAACTAAAGAGAAAAACTTAGGAGAGCTTTCGGAAAGAATACCATTTGAAATAGCAGGAAACTTAGGTGTTGTTCCAGGATATAAGACATTGAGAAAGATATATTTGAAGCACTTGTTTAATGGTGTTAATGACTCTAAGAAAGAAGAGTCTGGAGGTCGATCAACAAGGTCGAGACCAAGACCTAGGCCAAGACCGAGACCGAGACCTAGGCCAAGACAAAGATAAAAAACAATTAATAACTAAAAAACATGGGAAAGATATCACCAGCGTGTAAGGCTTCGGCTAAAAAGAAATATAAGGTATGGCCTAGCGCATACGCTTCAGGATACGGGGTGAGGTGTACTAAGGCTGGAGGCCCTAAAATGAAGAGCGCAACAAAAGGAGGAGGGACAACAAAGGTATGTTTACCTGCTGCTAAGGTTAAATCTATGAGTTCCTCTGAGAAATCTAAGGTTATAAATGCAAAGAGAAGTGCTGGTCAAAGTGGTAAAAGAGAAAGGTCAGATGCAAGCAATGTAAAAGGCGCAAGAAAGAAAGGTGCAACATTAAGAGACTGGTTTCAAAAAGAGAACTGGGTTAATGTGTCTACTGGCAAAGAATGCGGAAAATAAGGAACACAGATAATTAGGCGTACCATACCTAAAGTTCCTGTAACCAAAAAAGGGGAGGCCATCACAGCTTCCCCTTTTTTATTTATCTATATACGATATTTCGTATAGCATAATCATCCATCACAACTCAAGCAGTCGGGATCCATTGCATCGGCAGCGATGTCACCTCTAAGTACAGACTCTGTACGTACATAGTACAACGTCTTGATACCTTTCTTCCATGCTTCATAGTGAACAGTGTTAATCCATTTAGGTGTTGCCTGTGAAGGAAACGCTAAGTTTAAACTAACAGACTGGTCAATATATTGCTGTCGTATGCCTGCTTGATTGACTAACTCTAATTGATTAATCTCCTTAAATGTCTTATAGACATCCTTAATAGGTGTATTCCAATCCCCTACTAATATATCATCCAATTCATCTATACCTTGAACTGAGCCACCATCTTTAAATATCCTACTCCAGATAGACTCATTGTTTAAACCAACGTGTATTAACGCTTGTTCTAAGCTCTTATTTCGCCTTATAAATGTTCCTTTAGCAGATTGGTCAGTGAACACGTTTGCGGCCCAAGGCTCAATCCCTGGGGATATGTCACCAGACAGTTTAGAGTTTGATACTGTAGGAGCAATTGCTCTTAGGTGAGTGTTACGCATTCCTGTACCGACACACCATAATGGCTCACCATATATTTCAGCTAGTGCCATAGATGCTCTTTCGCTTTCAATCTTAATCTGAGAGAATATCTTACGAGTTTCGAACTGTGCAAGTAAACCTTCAAACGCAATACCTTTTTCCTGAAGGTAAGTATGCCATCCTAGTACACCTATGCCAACTGCCCTGCCTTTTTGAGCTGAACGTACTGCATTCTCAAATCCTCTAAGACCTTTAGCCCTTTGAATAAACTCTTCCATAACGCCATCTAAAAAGAAAGTAGCATCGTGAATTAAGTTTGTGTCCTTCCACTCTTCATATTTTGCTAAATTTAATGAAGATAAACAACAAACAAAGCTATGGTTCTCATCGGTATGTAGAGTTATCTCTGAGCATATGTTAGTCATATGAACCTTCAAGCCGTTCTCCTTATATGCAGGCGGGTTTGTTTTATTAATATTACCCTTGAACATAATATAAGGCTCTCCAGTAGCCTTACGCTTCCTGAGAAGGTTAGACCACTTTCTTCTAGACTCTGGATCACCTTGCTCTAGCTTACGCATAAACTTATCCCCAACTACAGCACACTGGTGCAAATTAAGTGACTGTCTATTAACGTCTCCCTTTGGTTCTCTTATATCAAGCCAATCCTCAAAATCATTATGCTCGATATTAATATTAACTGAAGCAGCACCTCGTCTTACTGAGCCTTGATTCGTAGCAAGAATAGTTGAATCATATATCTTACAGAATGGAACAACGCCATCCGAGGTTCCGTTGCCAGTAATCTTAGTTCCAGCAGGTCTTATCTGATTGATACCAATACCTACGCCACCACCATGCTTTGCAAGCAGCATCATCTCAAGATTCTTCTGACCTATATCTTGAATTGAATCAGCAACATCAATACCAAAGCAGCTAATAGGAAGACCCCTGTCAGTACCGACATTTGAAAGAACAGGACTAGCAAGACATAGCCAGCCTTTCCAGATATACTCAAAAAAAGTTTCAGCCATCTCTGGCTTATATAATCTCCTTGCAATTGTCTTAGCCACTCTAGAGTATGCTTCCGCTGGCGTTTCCCCATCAAATAAATAGCCGCCTGATATGGTGTTCTTATAAACATCCGTGTCACCCCATTCAGGGTAATCTTTTCCTTTAATCCAGTTTTCATTCCACATTATATATCTAGTTTAGTTTCTTCATCCTTAATAGATTCTTTAGCAAGCCTTTTTTTAAGCTTTTCAATTGCATCATCATAGTCAGGCATTAGCTTCATAGTCTCTATAGTTCCTATAGAAAAATCTTTAATACTATTAATTTCATTCATTAGACCTTGAACTACTCTAGTTAAGGAATCAATCTTCTTCTGCATTTCAATTAGTGTACTCTCTTTCATTTTATTTAATTTAATTAAGTTTTTATTAATGCACAATAAATTAGTTAACTATATTGTGCAATTACCCGATATACTTCCCGAATAGTTCAATTCCTTTGGCGTGTTTACTAATAGCGATATGCATTGTAAAAAACGGCAGGTTTATATCTACCGAGTACTCATCAACTTTTATCATTAATCCAATTTGCCAATGTGCGTAAATAGAAAATCTATACTGTCCCATAATTATTGTTATTAGTTATTATTTAAAAAAAGTGCCTAACATAACCTATGTTTCAGCTTAAGAAAGCCGCAAACATAGCCTCATACATTAGCAAACATAGAACGGTTTGCGTTTGCCCTTAGTTTTAGGCAATTCAAAAGGCTCAACCTTTCTAACAGATCTGAATCCTCTTATACTTTCGTCATTCCTTATTACCTCTCTTGCTGCATCCATCCAAGTTCCCCAATATATAGCCATCCATTCATATTCCTCACTATCCATTCCCCCACTATATTTTTCAGCGTAAATTTTCCAAAATCTACGTTTGCTAACACTGGCTATATTTTCATTGCTCATAATATTATCGTTTAATAATTAGCTTCGTATTAGGCAACGAAACATAGCCTTGTCATTGTAAAAAATAACTGCTACAACATAACAAATTTCCTGCAATCCTCTAAAGTTCCTTGCTTCCATACAGTATTAGAATCCTTGCCAACTACTTGGTAGGTATCGTTTATTAAATGGTGTATTTCAAATTCTTCTTCTAATTCTTTAATTTGTACTTTCATAATCCGTAATTTTTAAAATTCATATTGTTAACGTTAACCACCATTTTTAAGAAAGTCAGGTAGCCTCCCATAACATTTGTCAGAAGTAAGCGGTCTATCTTTATAATGGCTTCGTAATTTTAAAGACATATTTCGTTGGTATTCCACCTGTTTAACAAAGTCTTCGTATTCGGCTTCCGTAAGTTCTTTTTGATCTTCTTTTCTAACATACGCATTATAGAAATAAACAGGTGAATCTTTACATTTTTGAAGCTCCTCTTGGTTAACTTGAGACAAACGTTGGCTAACACTAGCTATATTTTCATTGCCCATAATATTTATAGTTTAATAATTAGCTTCGTTTTAAGGCAACGAAACATAGCCTAGTCATTAGCTACAATAGCTCAACCTCTTTTTTTACTTCTTTCCAATATTTATGATTCAGTCTATCACTATCATAAATATTTGGGTTGTCACTTAATATTTCGTCTACACAAATAATAGCAAATGTTTTACCTTGTTCTCTTTGCTCTTTTAGTTCTTTATCTGTCATATCAAATACAGATTTAGTAATGAATTTATTTGCTAATTTGCTTGCTTTATCTTTTGGTCTCATCCAAGCCATAATTTTCTATAATTTACTAATAATTCAAAATCGCTCACGATTACCAAATATCTTCAAAATCTTCTCCTTCACCCGCCTTACTATAGTCTGTCGAGCGAATAGCAAAAAAATCAGTATGGGTATGACCACCAGTGAGATGGTAAAACCAATCCAATTTCTTAGCACTTTCTTCATCAAAAGAAAAATAACTACCAAGATCTGTGTAACCAATTTCATATAGCTTTTCATTTGTTCTTTTCTTTATAAAGTTTTTTAAATCTACAGAAGACATTCCCTCAATGTCACCCATCTCGAACATCTTATCAATGTAGTTTAGTTCTAACTCAACCATAGCCTCAGCAGCTTCTATGATATCACTCTTGACTAAAGCTCTTAGATGAACATCCTCATCACACATCTGGTTAAACAATCGGCAACCCATCTTACTATGCAGCGACTCATCACGCACTGACCATTTCATTTGTTGCCCAATTCCCTTAAGTAGATTGCGTAGTTGAAAACTATAAAGAACACCAAAAGCACTATATAAACTAACACCTTCAGCAAAAGCTGAAAAGATAGCAAGTGATGTAGCGATACCAGTACGGCTAGTTCCATCGTAAGCCATAAGGTTATTAAACCTATCAGCCGTAGCAGGCTCATGTAGGAACGCTTCATAGTCTTCTAGTTTTAATGTTTCATTTAAGTAGCTGTATGCTACAGCGTGTACCGTTTCTTGGGAGCCGAACATCATAGCCATCTGCTGTATCTCATGCTTTGGAAACCAATGAGTTACCTTGTTAGTCCAGTAGTCTGACACAGCGCATTCAGTCTGAGCAAACCCCAATAGTATGTTACCTACTAAATGCTTTTCTTTCTCCGTAAGGTTTTCGTTCCAATCTTTAACATCTCCTGACATACTAATCTCTGTATGTAGCCAGAATGCTTGCGCTTGTTTTAACCAACCCTCGGTATAATACTCAGGGTATTCAAATGGTTTATACGCAATTCTTTTATCAAATAATCCCATAGTCTTTTTGTTTATCTATTAATTCTTTTAGAAGTATTTTACCTCTGTTGTTAAAGCTCCATTTACACCACTTGTCAAGTTGACGCTCGGCATATTTTTTACGAGCTACTGATTTTTGTGCTCGAGTATCAACTCGATTGTTCTGTCGCATTCCTTTTGATTTTGCGGTTTATAAAGTATTGTATCAGGGTATGTGTTTGCTATTAAATTCTTAAACAACTTATATCTCATCGGAAAGGATTCATTGGCCCTACCCTTTGTTTCTATTATAAAGTTCTCACCTTCAAAGTCTGGGGTATATTTTATACCGAGTATCTTTTTATTACCTCTGTTCTTATAATCACCCTTGCTATTTGCTTGTCGCTCATAACAGTCTTGATTAAAACTAAACGAAGGTAGTAATTCAAATGATCTTAACTCGTAAGTAAACTTTATCTTAGCCTTCCTAAGAGCTATGTACATATACTTCTCTAATCCAGAGGCAAAGGTAATGCCATCATGTGTTACCTTCTTCGCTCTTACTGGGCCTTTCTTTCTTTTAAATTTAGCTCTCATTATTTCTTCTTTTGTATTCTTCCCATAAAAAGAATACTGATGTGATTGCAATCAACACCGCCATTCCCATTATACCGCTTATTAATATTCTCATTATTTATTTTTTTATAGTAATTATAATTCCATAGGCTCTAATATAGGAGTCTTCCCATTATTAAGAACAACCGCACACGATATAAAAGGTTTAGGAAAGTTTTTACCGTAAGCCATAGCGTATGAATCTTTGTTTATACCGCACCCCACCTGCATTCCAAATATTTTAAACCTAGATCCAACCACCCACTCAATGTATCCTTGCGTATGTAAGTGTCCTTGGACTACGCTATGCAACTCTTTCTTCATTTTAGTTCTAGCTGTTCCACCTTCACCATGTATGTATAACACATCGTCTATCGTTATCTCCTCTACAAAATTCCAATCAGTAGCATTCAATACTTCATTATAACTTCGTATCCATTTCTTTGGAATGCCTCCGCTAAATGCTTTCCTACTTATTATTCTATCGTGATTTCCTATTAGAACATCTGCTACTGGGAACGCTTTAATCCACTTACCCAGCCTTTTAATAGCATAGTCAAGTTCATCTCCACCACCCATTCCATCGGGGTCTGTTTCGTGAAAACTTGAATAGTGATTATCGATAACGTCTCCAATAAACACCACCCTATTGCAATTGTACTTACCATAAATCTCCTTGCAGTGCTTAAGGTATCCTTCTAGGCAAAATGGTTCGTGTAGATCTCCTATAACAAGAACCCTATCCCCTTTACCATTAAGCCCCTCGATTAAATTATTTAAACCCTTAGTTAACCTAGGTCTGTACTGCTTATTTTTTTGAGTATTTTTCATAATAGTATTTATAATATTCACTTATTTTTCTCCATATTTCGTTCTTACCATAAGAATCGGGAGACTTATTTTTTTTACCAGCTATATTTATTTGAATGAACCATTTTCCTGAGTGTTTTAATACAGGGTAAATATAAATATTATTATTTAAACACCACCTACTTGCCTTTTGCTCTAAGCTAGTAGGTAAATAAGTACCCATAACCCATTGATTCTTCATATTTCCCAAGGCATAACCTCGTTAGATATTTCGTCAGTAATAAGAGGAATAAACCGACCAGATTGAGGATCCCAATTAAAGTTAGCCTCAGCCCCATTCTCCCCTAAGTTTTGAAACTTAACCTTAAGAACCTTAGCCTTAACTGTCTTGGCCTCATAATCCCTATGAACTAATATACCGTGATAGCTTGCATCATACCATTCACCACCGCCCTTAATGCTATACATCGTTGGTTCCTCTAGCTTACCATCTTTATCTCTGTACATCTTAGTGGGGTGAGCAACAATAAACACAAGTACATCGTACTTCTTAGCAAAGATTTCTATCTTACTAAGGTATTCCATAGTGTATCTATTGACATCCTCGGTATTGTTTTCTGTGTCCCTTACCTTGTTGAATGGGTCAATGACTAAGCACTTGATACCCTTACGCTTAACTAACTCAGCCCCTTTCTTAAGGATAGACTCTAGAGTATAACGCTCCATATCTATATGGAAGTAATTGCTATCGCAATGCTCTGCTATTTCATTCCACTTGTCCGTACCTATATCACTCTTGGTAGGCATCTTCCTCCAGGTCTTACGCATTAACTTATGTGCGTGTAGATATGTTGGTGCATTCTCTGGAGAGGCAAAGGCAGTCTTCCATCCGTAATTCTCGTTGTAACCAACAACCATTTGGTCTACGAAATCTGACTTACCTGAGCTGGGTATGCCCGTAACCGTTATAAACTGGCTTGTATACGTGGAGAATATATTGTCAAAATTATCAAGGCCAATCTGAAACCCTTTTTTGAATCCATTTCTAACAAAGTCTGTGATATCATCCTCAATATCTTTAAATGTAACTACATTTTCTAAGGGTACTGGGCTTGATTTAGATATTCTTTCTGATAGTTTATCCTTACCATACTTGGTTAGATATTCATTAGCATCCTTGCAGTCATCAAATGTAGCAAGATAGCAGGTCTCTGCACCTAACCTTCGTATCAATTCCTTCTGAAGAGCTTCACCAGCAGAGTCAGAGTCTACCGCTAATATAATTTTATCTTTATCCTCAAGATAATCAATACAATTATCAAGATAGTCTAGGTTGTTTGTGTTGAGTGTTGCCCCGTTAGGCACTGATATAACATTCTTTACACCAGCCTCATGAAGCGCAAGCACATCCATTTCACCCTCGACAATAACGCAGTAATCATAACCAACTACGCTATTAATGTTGTAGAAAACTTTCTCAGCCCCCTTGTAAAGCTTAAAGTTCTTCCTCCCATCACGGTACTTTATATTAACAATGTCCTCACCCATAAAATAGTTGAACTTGATAACGTTCTCTACCTTATTAGTCTGAGGCATATACTCTGTCCCTTCGGTAATCTTTAAATCTATAAGAGTCTGAGCTGAAATACTCCTACCTTTAAACCATTGCTCAACCTTAGTACCTACGTTTTGAATTGGTGTAGGTTCGGGTTTGCTATAAATCTTATTGCTGTTATCCTTACGTTGGTATGTGTGGAGTTGAAAGCTGGTGTTGCAATTATGACAAGTCCCTAAGCCTCTCAGCCAATCGTATGAGGCACAATTAGTCTTCTTGTTCTTCTCCTTCCTATCGGAAGAGCACAAGGGACAAGTCCCCTGCGTCTTACCTTCTTCTAAGGAATAGATATTAAATTCTTCAATTTGGAAGCCATTGACTTCCGCTGTCTCTATTTGCATAGGTATGTATTTTTAATTTAATTAAAACGGTAGATCATCGACAGGAGCCTTTGCTGCTACGGACGTTGTTCTAGCTGGATTACTGTCTTCTCTAGGTGCTGCTGGGACGTTAGTACCATTTGTCCAAGCAACCTTTACATTGCCTAAATAAACCTTACTAGCTTTAGCGTCTCGCTCATCTTTAGATTGCTCTACTATAATCGGCCCTTGATTACCATAGTTATCTAATTCATCGTTCAATGTAATAACGATAGGTAGATACGAACCTTTCTTTCCCTTATAAATCTTATCTTTAGGGATGTCACTTAAATTAATTTTTGCCTTAATAATACTCGCCATAATGTAATTGTTTTTTGTGTACTACAATGTACTGTTAATAAAAAATTGTTTTGGGTCAAACCCTGATGTCTTAAAAAATAATCTATACTGCTCAACAGCTTTCTCAACCTTCTGTGCTCCACGAGCATAAAAATCAGGTGAGCAATCAAATAAACCTACTTGATTTGTGTTCTTATCCACTACTATAAACATAAAATCATAACCAAATAGCTTATTGTAAATGTAAGCTTGGCTATCGTAATTATACTTAGTCGCAGAATACTTGAATCGCTCTATATCTGAGGTGGTTTTAAGGTCTACGATAAGCTTCTTCTCGTGATTAACTATATCAGCCTTACCCTTCCATAACTCCCCGTTAATCTCCATGATATTAGGAACTTCATACTCTACATCGAACCCTCTTATCAAGTCCTCGCATGTGTTGTTTGACATCACCGTATCTATAGTAACCTTTATTTTATCCACCTCACTCTGAAGCAAGCAAGGCACTCCTTCTGTTGCCTCCTTGTATACCTTAGTGTTCCTATTACTAGCCTCTACAATCCTGTACTTATCAAGCTTCTCAGGCTCTAGAATAGCAGTATGGAAATAACCGCCAACCAAGAACGCTGGTATCACAGCTTGAGGTTCAAGCAAAGATAAAGGATTTGTTAGTAGCTTTGATATGTCTGAGTTGCTAAGGAATTGCTTACCAAAATCTCCGTAGTAATCCTCGTCATTTCTAAGACGTTCTATTGACTCTTTATTATACTTCATATTACAGTGTATTAAGATCTTGTTCTATTTCTTTTGAAAGATTGTATTTAGATTTTATAGCTGTCAGTTTACCACCAGACTTTATATAATCAACAGCCTTATGGTATGCAGGCTCAGTCCTTGATGCCAATGTAGGCTTCGTTACTTTATTTAAAGAGAAAGAGTACCTTACGTTCTGATTATTATCTGTGGCTATGAGACTTGTTAATTTATTATCCACAAACTCAGAAAGCCAAATCCACTCTTTTAGCTTTAAATCCCAAGTTTGTTTAGCTCGACCACCTTCAACCTTAAACTCATTGCTATTTAGCTTTATCTGTATCACAGGATAATCGTATAACTCTCTACCTATCCCTAGATTAAAGCAAGCCCGCTTAAAGCTATCAGAAGCTAATCCTTTTTGCGCCTCAGCACTACTCTCAGTTCCAGTATCCTCCTTCTGAATCCATTGCTTTTTATCATCACACCAAATAGAAACTATACAGTTATGATTATCTCTAGTATGTAGCCTTTGCCACCCAGTAACGCCATAAACATCATCTAGCCTTTGCATATCTGCCCTTGCATCTTTATATGCTAATACAGTAGCATACCCACCCTTATTTATACTCTGGACTCTAAAGTCTATTTCATCAATAGCCAAAGGGGTGTTAATCTTAATTTCTTCATTTTTCATGATATATATAATTTAATAGTTTTATAAATAATCAATCACTTGTGAGTGATCTACATTGTCGATGAGGGATTGTACTGCTTTCTTTTTTAACTCAGAAACCCTTACATGATTGCTAGTACCGACAAAACCTAGCTCCCTAGCTATCTCTTTTCCCGAATGCTTCTCGCAGTCAAGTCCATAAGACAACCTTAATACTTCATACTCATTGTCCTTCAAATGCTTCTTCATCAACCCGTTAAGGTATGCGTTAAGAAGGGCTATGTTATAAGGAGCACCGCTATCCATAACATCACTATATAATGTTTCTCCATTCTCATCTACACTTGTATTGTCAATACTTAGAAATATAGAATTAAAAAACATCTCTACCGCCTTCTTATCGTTAGGACTATTCCTCATTTGATTTCTTTTATATTCGGGAATACGCATATTGCTTCTGTTAATATCTATACGTCTCCTGATTGCACCCTTAACCCTCTTGGATAAGAAAGACTTTAAGGTCTTCTCAATATCCTCAGACTCAGATAGCCTATCTCTATCAATCTTATCAACCGCCCTTATTAGTCCTTCAGAACCAATCTGTATGAGGTCATTGATAGTTAGTATGCCAATAGACTGCTCAGAGGAAGGAAACTTACGAGCCAAGTTCTCTACCAACGGAAGGAACTTAACTATCAACTCGTCTCTGCTTAAATCCATGAAGCTGTTACTGCTTGGCATAGACTCCTTCAGATCTTCCTTGTATCTGATGTATGTTTCTAGGTTATACTTTTTCATACCGTAAAATTATAAAAGCGAAAGATAGTTATTTTTTTTGTTTTAAACTATTGTTTAACAATTTCTTTTCCGATTTCATTAGTTCACTCATATTCCTAAATAACGTCCTAGTGCTGCATTTTAATTTATCAGATAAGTTTTTTGTTGAGATTTTAATACCCTCATCATTAATTTCCAGCATGCATTGGTATACCGCTTCATCATCAATAATAGAGTGCCTACCCATTAATCTACCAACCAAACTTAATTTCTGCTCCTTTGTAAGTCCACAAAAGGGTTTGAATATAACCTTACGCAGCCTATTATTAGGTGGCATATTGTAGTCATAATCCATAACCTCAGATAGAAGTTTATCTAGATCCATATTATTGATATTGAAAATAGTAAATCCATTATCCTTATCAGATATGAACTTTGATAAACTTCTAAACGTGCCGATATCCAATTCCGAGTTCAGATATCTTAGTATAATCAAATGCCATTTAAGTGACTTGTGGCTATTAATCTTATACTCAGTTCTAAATAACTCATAGCATTGATATGTTCCAAATTCGTAATAACTACCCCACTCATATGTTTCTGAAGGAACATCTGTAACGGGTAGCCTTCGGTATATTATCCTTCGGTCATTCAAGTACTTAATATTTCTTTCTTTTTCCATATTTTAATTTTGTGCCAATAGCCTATTACTCTTTTACTCTTATGGCTAGTGTCACATTTTTAACCAATGCAGCCTTCTATTATATTTTTTAAATAAAAATATCTTATGACTGTCTAGCTTGCCTCTTAGAGCCTCATTGAGTATCCCGTACTTTAAGTCGTAAACTTCTCTGTTCATATATCGGATATGCATCCTAACTCTTTTACATTTCATTTAGTCTTTTTTTAAGTTCATCAATAGTCTTACTTATCTCAGCCGCAGCCTCGTAATTCTCGTCCTTTAATATCTTCGATAGTATAGCATAAAGGTTCTGTAGTCTAATGTATAGACCCTCCTTCTTGGATATGTCTTCCACTAGAGAATCGTCCATATCTTCCATCTCTATCATTTCATTGTAACTCTTATCGTTATGTTTATCAACCTTATCAAAGAACTCTTTATCCAATTCCTTTTGCTTCTTAACTAATGCCTCGATAATCATATCGACCAACGTCTCCATCTCTTTTTTAGTCATGTTTTTTATTTTTTTAAGACTGCTACCTTATGGTGATTTTTATTTAAAAATCTATTTATTCTCTCTGTTATAACTTCGCCTCTGCTTAGAAATGTAATCGTGCCATTCTTCCAATCTATATCTACGATATCCTTACATGAAGGAGCATTCATATGCCCATTTAAAATCGCATCAGATATAATATCTCTATCTGCCCTAACCATCTTATCAAACTCGTAGAATTTGTCTATCTTATTAGATCCGAACACTACACTAGAGTGATCTCTACCTATGTATTTGCCTATAGCTAATGTAGTTGAATGCGTATATGACCTGCATATATTGCAAAACATATGCCTAGCAGCCACTAAGTCTTGCCGCCTATTAACCGTTAGTACATCTTCTTTTGTAACCCCATAGTAATCACACACTACTTGCATTATGTTTTCGAAATTTAGTAATTTATTACTCATTTTATTTGATTTTAATTGTTAAACACTATCTTATCTACACTCTTTATAAGCTTAATCTGCTCGTTAATCTGATTAATCTTCTTATCGTTCTCCTTCCATATCAGTAGTTCTCCATTACGACTATCGTTGCAGTAATCCCACTTGATTTTTTCTAATGCATTTAGCAATATTTCTCTATCAATTTCCATAGATTTTATTATATAAAATTAAACATTAACCCTAATTGTTCCTTAACTTCTAGCTTCCTACTAGCACTGATAGGTATAGATATACCATCGGTATCTAGCAGCAGATAGCCACCTAAATCCCTATGCAAAGCTATAACTCTATCGGCATTGACCACAAACGACCTATGCGTCTTAATGAAATTACCTCCATTCAACTTGCCCTCTACATAGTTTAAGTTCCTGGATATCATAACCCTTTCATTCGTGCATTGCACAACTGAGTAACTACCATCTGCTTGTACAAATAGTATATCATCGCTATCGATAATTTTTCTACCGTACATAGTCGGCAGACCTATCTTATTCTTCTTCATAGTTTTTTTACTTTGTAGAACACTGCCTCGTTTTTATCCCCATCACTTATGTCATGCCCCGAAACACTATAATCATTTCCGATTACTTTCTTTAGGTCGAATAGATTTATAGGTAGCCAATATCCAAATCTTAAAGTTATATCGTTATTCTTACTCATAGACACACTTAGTTGACTATACTTTGACACGCTATTGGCTGACCACCAATTTTCTATCCTCTCTACTACATTGATCTTATTCATAATTTCTAAATTTATTTGTTTATTAAATTATAACATAGTCTGAAGAAACATTTCAAAACGTTTCTTAGACGGGTGTTAGCATTAATTAAAGAAACAGTCTGTAAATATCGTTCTTACTTATATTTGGGCTACTTTGGTGTTTTTTAAAGTTTTGCCAATCGTGATTTAAAATAGTATTTTTAACGTATTCTAAATTGGATTTATCAAAAACAACAACCTTATATTCATCTCCATATCTTTTACCATTTTCAAATATTTCTTTACCAACACTTCCACGTTTACAAAACATAAAATCAGCATTTGTGTTTTCAAAATTATCTCTATTGGTTCTATGTAAACTAAATAAATCACTTTTTAAATTAGGTTTTTTATTCAACTTACCACCTTCTGGTCTATGATATAAATTAAAACAACAATGTACATAAATTCCACTATATTCCATTATGCCTAAATCAATGCTTTTTACTAAATCAAATTCATAAAGGCTATTCACGTTGTTTAATTGGCTTATAGGTAATATAAAACCAATCATATCACACATTTTAATTGAGTGTTTAAAAAACTTTAATGCTAAATTATTTCTATTTCCAAACGGTGGGTTTCCAATTATTGCTCTACCATATTTATAAGGTAAATCTAATTGTAAAAAATCTTGCTTAATTATGCTTTCGTGTTCGGGTTCAATGTCGTAAGCTATACAATCATCTAACTTTAAACTAAAAGCACCATTTCCAGCACTTGGTTCAATTAGTTCTGTAACTTCTTCAAACATTATCCAAAACTCATTTATACACCTATCAACAATATGTTCGGGTGTGTAAAATTTATCTAAATTTATTTTATTACTCACATCTTTTTATTTTATTAAATTATTATTAAATCCCAAGAATAAATAGGTGTATGTTCTCCTATGTAAGAATTTCTTATATTGAAATTAAAAAATTCAATCGCTTCTAATTCGTTCATCTCCTCTTCTGTTTGGAGTATGTGTAAGCATAAATGAATTGAGTATATTATTCTCATTTGTTTATCATCAACACCAATTATAGCTTTGTCAAATCCTTCTAATTTTACATACTCTTCGCCTTCACAGTGTATTTCTATGCTCTTAATTAAATCACTCATAATGGATGTTGTTACTTCTGTATAATTAATTTCAATACTCTTATCAATCTTTTTTATCATTCTTATAAAATACTTTGGGTTCTTCGTGGTTCTTGCAATTTCAATTTTTGCAACTGATTTTTTATGATGATGAAAATATATGTCAAAATAATCATCATTAATGTAACCTGATATTGAACAGTAAACATTCCAATTAGAATTATCGTTAACATATACGTTAACGTCTTTTGGCAGTTTCTTTATCGTTTCATCTAATATTTCTTGTAATCCTTTCATAATTCATTTTTCATATCATCCACCCATAGTGGTGTCTTCTCCCCTACATATGCATTGAAGGTGTTGTACTCAGCACATTCTATTGCGTCCTCTTCACTCATATCTTTCATAAGTATTTCTATCACTTTGCTTCTAGAGTATACCACCTTCCACATATTAGGCTCAAAGCCTATTATCGCTTCGTTAAATCCATCAGCGAATAGTATGTCATCGCTAGATCCATAAACATCTACTATTACTTCATACATAGCCTATTCGTTTAAGTAAGCTATGTTGAAGGAGGTAGAGTATAAGCTATTCCACTCGCAAGACTCAAGGAATGTCATAGCCAAAGTGTTAACCATTTCACTTCCGCTGCTCTCATTGAACACCTCCTCATAAACCAATGCGTGAAACTGATTTGCATTTTCGCATTTTAATATTAAATGTCTATCCATATTGCATATGACATTTTTGTATAGCATATAATTTTCGTATGTATCGAATCCTTTATTCATGATAGTATTGTTTTGTATTCATTGACTTGTGCAGTTAAAATTATTAGTTTTAAGTACCTATCTATAATTGCCTCTAACTCATCACCTTTCAATGGGAAATCAGTGTTGCAGCATTCCAATATAAATTCCTTAAATTCTCTCGTTACTTCTTCGGTATCCTTCATATCTATTTTATTTAATTCACAAATATAATTAAAATGTTAGTAATTCGTTAACAATGATTAGTTTTTCTTGCCGACCAAAACTACCCATCCTAGTATCACCAGTGTATCTAAGCCTATTCTCGGCTACCAAATTAGTTATAGACCTTCTCACACTTGTGAGGGGAATAGTACCGTTAAACACTAGCTTAAGTAGCTGAGATGCTCCGTATTCGATTGCTTTCTGACCCGATAAAAACTCCATTATCTTTTCGTTTTGGGTTTTCGCTTTCGTTTCAAATGCTTCTAATTGCTTACCACTCTCGTTAGTGGTGTTGTAATAATTTTCCATTTTAATTTAATTTAAGTTGTTTAATAAATTCTACTACTGCTTTGTATGTGTTGTCTCTATCGCAATCTAATAAGGCGTGTGTAATGTCCCCTACTTCGTTTTCATCTGCTCCGTTATGATAGCACGAGTCAACTACGGGCATCAGCCAATCCCACGAGGTATGGTATTCCATTGAATTAATAGGCACTACCTCATTACCTTGAGGAGTCATTTGTATCATTACTGAATTATCGTTAGGCACACCATATTCCATACCCATAAATTCTGCTATTAGCTTGTTATCGTTTTTCATTTTAATTTAATTTTAATTTGTTTGTATACAATTTCTTTTCCTTTAAATTCCCTATCTTCAATAGGTGTTATGTTGCTAGTGCTATTAAAGTCTATCACACTTTTGTATGGGTATGATTCGTAAACATACACACTACTCTTATTATTATTTTCGTAGAATATGTCAACTGCTATAGTTGAATCCTTTACGCTTGAGGGTAGTTCTATATAGCTACTGCTAAATAGGTAGTGTCCATCGTTCATTGTAATTGATGCGTCCACGAATGATACCTTCCAAACTATAGCATTCTTACCTTTCTTGCAGCCACACAGTATTGCCGCTGCAATGATTAATATTAATTGCGCTCTCATTAATCTAGTCTTAAAAAGTAGGTTGTTAAATCAGTAAAAAAATCAACATTATTTTTACCACTATTTCTAACGCAAATATCTAGATTTCGTATAGCATTATCGAGATCTTTTCTCGCTAGTTTAATTAATGCTCTTGTGCAAAATTCGTAGTACTCCAAATTGTTTCTCTTGTAAACCGATGCTAGTCTTTCTAGTCTTTTGATAACCGTTTCTTGATTTGTCATTTTTGTTTAAGTTTAAATTAAGGGTGAGGAATATCCCCACCCTATAGTATTATTACTACACTTTCTCTAACGCTAACCAACCACACATAGTGTTGTATGCTCTAGCAGATATTGCTGCGTCCGTACCAAACAATAGGCTTTCTACCTTATCTTTTCTAGTGGTAGAATGATTAGTATACCTAGTTACTGCGTTAAACAATGCCCATAACGTCTCACCTTGTTCGTTAATAGATTGCTCTATGTCATTAGAGAATTGCTTCATATTGTTTTGTGTTCTTGTAGATACCTCTGACCTATTTTTGTTAGCATCTACCTTGAATACTGACATCACAATATCTTGTATATGATTCTTTTCAAATCTAACATTGGCTGCATTTTCGAATACCTCCAATTGATTATTCTCGTAGTTCATTGCTTGTTGGAACAACCGCATAGCTTCATCTAATCTTTGTTGTAGTGATGCTGAATGTCGAAACTTTGACAGAAATTTATTTGCCATTGCAAACGTATTCTCACAACACACTACTTGATTAGTACTGCCAAATCCAACCGAACCACTGCCATCGTGCTTGTTTGTGATAGTAATGTACCTATTCACATCGCTTTTCCCAATGTACTTGCTAGGTAGTTCTAGCTGAAGAAATACACCTGCTCCACTACCAATAGAACCACCACCTACATTGCCGTAGCTACCTAATGTAGAGGCATTGTCCCAAGGGTGGTGAAAGTTAGCGTTTGGATTAAAGTTACCATTCGCAGATTCTATTAGCATGTGTGCTGCATCTTTGTTTTGCAGAAATTCATACCGATTTCCAACGACACCAAGTATGGCATCGTTATCACTTCTTTCTACCGCATACTTATCGGGAATAATTGTTCCTTTTGCAGTGTACAATTCTTGCTTTGAGGCAGTCCAATTTAATCCCGTTGCCTCTAGTGTTTCAAATACTATTTCATTCTTATTCATAACGTTTTTGATGTAAGCCATCACC